>JAEEGK010013845.1_pt1 | contig 18104 bp, 11 predicted proteins | sample 8958771 | NCBI WGS metagenome assembly JAEEGK01 (sample SAMN16246547, study PRJNA631951) | gut metagenome | biome: gut microbiome; feature: rumen; material: SC-attached | host: Bos | place: Iran: Karaj | collected 2018-10
TTATCCCAAAAGCCGTCAGCATAGTCGCCGTAGAGAGGTAACATCTCGCCATAGGGTACGGGCGTACGCAGCTCAGGCCATCCTGTTCGCGTATAGAAAGGCAGGTCGAAACCTATTTTCTGAGCTATCTGTTTGAGGGCCATGAGGTATTCGCCACGGCCTCGATATTCGTTGTCAAACTGGGCGGCAATAACGGGTCCGCCATCCTTCCACTGCAAGCCCTGTACTTGTGTAAAAATCTGGCGATAGAGTTTCTCAGCGAATCCAAGAAACACGCTGTTTGCCTCGCGAAGCCTGCAGCCTTTGGCAAACAGCCAGTCGGGAATACCGCCATTGCGCACCTCACCATGACAGAACGGGCCCAAACGCAATACGACAGGCATCTGTTCTTGTTTGCAGACCTCTAAAAAACGGCGCAGGTCGCGCTGTCCGTCCCAACGGAAGATACCCTCCTGTTCCTCGATATGATTCCAGAAAATGTAGGTGGCAATCATCGTTACCCCACCCTCGCGCATCTTCCGCACCTCACGCTGCCACTCATCGGCAGGAACACGCGAATAGTGTATCTCGCCCATCACAGGACAGACGCGATGACCGTCGATAATGAGACTCTTGCTGTCCCACGTCACAGGTTTCCCTAAGTCGGCAGACCGCATCGTGAGAGCCCCCATGAGCAAACAGCCCAACAGAATTGCCTTTCTCATAAACTCAATCTAAATGGAACACTTCTTGCAGCGGAATAGTGACTGGCGAATTGTCGGGGTTTACCTCCATGATATCTGACATCATATCCCACCAGCGCTGCGTGATGGGATCGACATCGGTGGTGTCCTGTGACGACCCCTCGCCTTCACACTCCTGATAGGCAAAGAGCAGATTGGTGTCCTTGTCCCAGAAGATGCTATAGTTCTTGACACCTGCCTCGTGAATCATCTCAACGAGTTCGGGCCAGATGGCTGCATGGCGGCGCTGATACTCAGCTTCGCAGCCCGGCTTCAGATACATTTTAAATGCAAATCGTTTCATCTCAATTATCAATTATGAATTATGAATTATGCATTATGAATTATGCATTATGCATTATGCATTATCAGTTCCCATCGGGTTTGGTGATGTTCGAACCGGCAGACATGTGCCATACGAACTGGGCGGGATCGTCGGGCTGGGCGGGATTATAGTCCTGCCAGTCGGCGCGCAGATGGCGAACTAGTGGCGAGTCCATTTGTTTCAGTCCCGTTACAATCATCTTGGCAATCTGCCACGCACCGTAGGGGTTGAAATGTGTATTGTCTGCCAAGGCTTTGTCCTGTCCGGGGAAGGTGTTGGCGGGATAGTGTACCAGGGCTTTCTTTGAGTCCTCTTCGCCCAATGCCTCGTAGAAGGCGGTTGACATGGCGGTGAGGTCGATGACGGGCACATGTTCGCGACGGGCCACAGTCTTCATGGCCTCGGGGTAGTCACCATGGGTATTCTGGTTGCGACCGTCCTTGAAGGCACGACGCGCCGTTGGGGTGCAGAAGATGATGTGGCCACCGGCAGACTTCACGCGGTCGGCAAAGATTTTCAGATTGCGCGAATAGGAATACCACGCACCGTCGCCAGCCTTCTTCTCTTTCTCGTCGTTATGACCGAACTCCACGATGACGTAGTCGCCCGCCTTCAGCTGCGTCAGGATCTTGTCTAAACGCAACTGTGCCAGGAACGTGGTGCACGACAGGCCGCTCTCGGCATAGTTGGCAAAGACCACGCCGTCGCCAAACCAGCGCGTAATCATCTGTCCCCACGATGCCCACGGCTCGTTTTCCTGGTCGACAACGGTAGAATTGCCGCAAAGGAAGACGGTGGTTACATTCTTGATGGGTTCTATCTGGATGCGCTGCACGGCAGGCATCGGACCGCAGAACGACAGGTTGAGCGAATCGTCCCAATTCTTATAACCGGTTTCGCGGGGCTTTAGTTTCACACGGGTCTTCGCATCAATCACGGGGTTGTGTTTGTTGACCACGAACGAGACGGTCTCGTACTTGCCCTTTTTCGTCGTTATCATGTCGAAATAGTGGCGGCGGCTCTCGGCACGCACAACGGTCTGTCCGGCTTTCTTCTTGTTGCCAAGGGTCACCGTTACACGGTAGTTGCCGTCAGGCACCTGAGCCGAGAACGTAAAGGGTTGAGTGCTTACCTTATTTAATAAGGTGTCAATGGTTTGTGCCTGTGCAGCCGTCATGCTGCAAGCAACCAAACAAAGTGTAAAAATCAGTTTTTTCATTGTAGTTTGAATGTTTAACGCGACAAAGTTACGAAAAAACGAGCGAAGAACAAAACAATCTCGATTGTTTTTTTCTTCCGAGTGCAGAGTAAGTTCGTCACAAAGTGACAAAGTTACGAAAAAAAAACATTAAACAATAAACATTAAACATAAAAAAACAAATGGCAGGATCAATTTTTTCACTTTTCACTTTTCATTTTTCACTTTTTTTCGTACCTTTGCGCACAAACAAACTCAAAAACACTATGAAACGAATTTTCTCACTACTTTCTGTAGTCCTGCTCGCTGCCAGTTCTACAATGGCACAGCGACAAGTGGAAACGTTGAATTTTGACTGGCAATTCAGTCGCGACGCATCGTTCAAAGTCGCCAGTCATGTTGACGTACCCCATGATTTTCAGATTTCACAACCATGGGTGGCCCCCTCCGCCGGCGAGAAGGCCGACAACTCGGATGCTGCTGCCAACATCAAGAGCCGCCTATCGGCACGCGGCTTCAAGGAGATTGGCACAGGCTGGTACAAAAAGACCATCACGCCCGATGCGGCAAAAAGAGGTAAGCGCATACTGCTCGACTTCGAGGGTGTGATGCTGACTGCCGACGTCTTTCTGAACGGACAGCGCATTGGCGGCACAGACTACGGCTACGTCGGTTTCGAGATTGACATCACCAACCAGTTGAAGTATGGGCAACCCAATGAACTGCTTGTAAAAGCTGAGACACAGGACGAGAAGGCCTCGCGCTGGTACACGGGCGGCGGTCTGTTCCGTGACGTCAACCTCATCACGACCTCTGCCGACCTGTATCTGGAGCGTCACCCGCTGTATATTACCACACGCGACAACCGTTTCGTCACTGTTGGTGTGGAATTTACCAATCGCAGCCGGCAGAAGGACGTGGCGATAGGTTTGAAACTCTACGACCCCGATGGCACATGTGTATATGAAAGCAAGGAGAACTTTACCCGTCGGGCTGCCTCACGCACACAGGAGGTTCGCATGAAGGAGGTACGGATAACAGACCCGAAACTATGGGATGTCAACAGTCCTAACCTGTATCGTGCTGAAGTGACGCTGATGACGAAAGACGGAAAAGTAGCTGACTCGTATTCGGAGCATTTTGGCATACGTACCATCGAGTACGGTCCAGCATACGGACTGAAACTAAACGGCAAGAAGGTGCTGTTACAGGGGTATGCCAACCACCACACGCTGGGCGCTTTAGGTGCTGCCGCCTATCCGCGTGCCATTGAGAAACGCCTGCAGCTGATGAAGGAGTTTGGCATCAACCATATCCGCACGTCCCACAATCCCTATTCGCGCCAGTTCATTGAACTCTGCGACAAATACGGCATCCTTGTCGTCAACGAACTCTACGACAAGTGGACGCGCCAGCATTCTGGCACCCGTGTCCCATTCATGAACCACTGGGCTTACGACGTCAGCGAATGGGTGAAGCGCGACCGCAACTCGCCTTCTGTCGTCATGTGGAGCCTCGGCAACGAGTTGCAGCAAGACCCCAACCAACCGTTCAACGACTGGGGCGTGACATGTTACAAGATGATGAAACCCGTACTGGAACGCTATGACTCTACACGCAAGGTCACCGTTGCCATGCACCCGCGCTATCGCAATTGGGAGACTGACTCGCTGCCTTGCGACCTTGCCATGCAAACGGATATACAGGCATATAATTATAGGTATATGTACTTCCCCGGCGACGGACGCCGCTTTCCGTGGATGACATTCTACCAGAGCGAAGCCTCGACACAGGCTATGGGACAGAATTTCTTCGAGATGGACCTGAAGAAGGTTATCGGACTGGCTTATTGGGGCGCCATCGACTATCTGGGCGAAAGCATGGGATGGCCCCAGAAAGGTTGGGCACAGGGTGTGTTCTACATCTCGTTAGACCCCAAGCCCAAAGCCTACTATATGCGTTCGTTCTTCAAACCCGACGAACCCTTAGTCCACTTGGCCGTGCTGGAAAGCGAGAATGCCGAGATGTGGAACGGTGTAAAGATGGGCAACGACCGTATGTCAGAAAACTGGAACCGTGCTGAAGGATCGAAGGCAAACATCTACATCTATACTAACGGTGACGAGGTGGAGCTGTTGCTCAACGGCAAGAGCCTCGGGCGGAAGGCCAATCCTAAGGAAGCCAAACTGCGCAACCAGATTCGATGGGGTGAAATCGCGTACAAGAGCGGCAAACTGGAAGCTGTGGCCTACAAGAATGGCAAGCCCGTTGCCCGTCATGCCCTTGAAACAACCGGTAAGCCCGTTAAGATTCTTGCCGAGCCCGACAACACGAATTGGCAAGCTAACGGTATGGATTTGCAACATGTCCGACTGACTGTCGTCGACAGCAAGGGGCGTCGCTGTCTGTCATACAACGACGAACTTGATTTCAGCATTACTGGCGATGCCAGCATTGTGGCTGTGACAAATGGCGACATCACCACTGACGAGATAGCCACCCAACCACACGTCCGTCTCTGGCAAGGTCAAGCTATGATCATCCTGCGCAGCGGTCGCCAGGCTTCGAAGATAACGCTGACAACGAAGCCCAAGACTTTTAAGGACTTCGTCACCAAACTGGAAACTAAATAACGGGTTTTGCCCTAAATTAGCGGGCTTTGCCCTAAATAAAAAATAATAAATAAAAAATAAAAAACAACTATATGAATATGAATAACAGAACTATGAGGGCTTCCTTCTTATTTTATCTTTTATATTTTGTATTTAGCCCCGTAGGGGCGCAGCGGTCCGACGTTCTGAAGGCTGCCCGTTGCACCAACGATTACTTCATGCAGAAGTATGCTGACCCTACCCTGCCCACTAACGTTAAGAAGGTGCGCCCTTCGTCACTATGGACACGTGCCGTCTATTACGAAGGTCTGATGGCGCTCAATGCCATTGACCCTCAGCAGCGCTATATTGATTATGCCATGAAATGGGCCGACTTCCATAAGTGGACACCACGCAATGGTGTGAACACTTGCGATGCCGACGACCAGTGCTGTGGACAGACTTACGTCGAGTTGTTACCTTACACCGGCAAGGACTACAAAGAGCTATTGGGCAACGTCATTGCCAATCTGGACCATCAGATGGTGACACCTAACGACAAGAAGAATGCGACGACCAAGACCAAGGGTACACAGCCCTCGCTCTATGGTTGGTGGACATGGATTGATGCCATTCAGATGGCGATGCCCCTCTACATGCAGGTGGCTAAGCTCACTGGTGAACAGAAGTATCGCGACCACGCCATGAAGATGTATCGCTGGACGCGCAACGAGTGTGGCGGCGGACTTCTGAACACGAAGGGAGAAGGTCTGTGGTGGCGCGATGCCGACTATGTGCCGCCTTACAAGGAGAAGGACGGCCGGGACTGCTACTGGAGTCGTGGCAACGGTTGGGTATATGCGGCCCTCGTACGCTGCATGAACCAGCTATCGCCCAAAAGCAAGGAGTATAAGGAACTGAAAAAGGATTTTATACTCATGTCGAAAGGTCTGCTCAATTGCCAACATGCCGACGGTTTCTGGCATGTCAGCTTAGTCAGCGATGCCGTCTATCCCAATCCAGAAATGACGGGTACGGCCCTCTTCCTCTACGGTATGGCTTGGGGCATCCAACAGGGCATCCTCAAGGACAAGGACTATCGTCCAGCCTGCGACAAGTCGTGGAAAGCCTTGGAGTCATGTCTCCACAAGGACGGTTTCTTAGGTTGGAACCAAGGCACAGGCAAGGATCCTTCTGCCGGACAGCCAGTTACCTTCACGTCTATGCCCGACTTCGAGGACTATGGCACGGGCTGCTATCTCCTCGGACTCTCAGAATATTACAAACTATGTGCGGGCTTCGCCCTAAATAAAAAATAAAAAATATAAAATATAAATATTAATGGTAGAGAATAATGTTTTGTCAGAAAAAACTCTTGCTTTTGCCATCAGAGTCGTTAATGGTTATAAGTATCTCGTTGACAACAAGAAAGAGTTTGTTATGTCAAAACAAATTTTAAGGTGCGGTACAAGCATTGGTGCGAACTCAAACGAGGCAATATATGCCCAAAGCAAAGCTGATTTTGTCAGCAAACTGAGTATAGCCTTAAAAGAAGCTAGTGAAACCTCATATTGGTTGACATTACTTTACAGAACATCGTATATAGAAGAAAGTATGTATGTTTCTATAAAAAAAGATCTGGATGAGATTATCCGTATTATTGTAAAAACAATCAAAACAACTAGAAAGAATGAATGTAATGAAGACTAGGGCATTATTATTTTTTATTTTTTATTTTTTATTTAGCCCCGTAGGGGCGCAGTCCTGGCCCGATGTCAAGAACGAAGCCAGAGCCGGTTCCCGCTGGTGGTGGCTGGGCTCTGCTGTCGATAAGGACAACCTGCAGTGGAATCTGAAGCAGTATGCCGACCACGGCATTGGCTCGCTCGAAATCACGCCCATCTATGGCGTACAGGGCAATCAGCAGAATGACATACCCTATCTTTCCGACAAGTGGATGTCTATGTTCCGCGAGGCTCAAGTATATGGCAAGGCCTTAGGTATTGAGATAGATATGTCAACGGGTACGGGCTGGCCCTTTGGTGGTCCTTGGGTACCCTTGGAAGAGAGTGCCAACAAGGTCATCTTCGTTGACACCATCTGTACTGGCGGCATTTTGACAGACGTACCTCTCAACGTTCCTGTCAAGGACAAAAAGAACAGCCGCCTGCAGAAGGTCATGGTTTATGGTCGGGTTAATGGCAATAGTACAGCTATTGACATCACAGAGAATGTCACTGACGGAAAACTCACGTGGTCACCCCTCGCCATGCTGACCTCCATGCGCAAGAACTCTGCCGACAAGGTGGAGAAGAAGACACTGAAGCAGGAAATCAAGGATATCAATCAGGCCCAGTGGCGCATTATAGCCGTCTATATCCGCTATGGTGTGATGAAGGTGAAGCGTGCTGCCCCTGGTGGCGAAGGACTGGTCATCGACCACTTCGACAAGCGCGCAGTGGCCAACTACCTCAAACATATCGAGGCAGCCTTCGAACGCACTGGCACGCTCTATCCACGTACTTTCTTTAATGACAGTTACGAGGTGAGCGAGGCCACCTGGACCCCTACCCTCTTCCAGGAGTTTGAGAAACGTCGTGGCTACAAGCTGGAAGAGCATCTGCCCGAACTCATAGCAGCCGACGTGAAGACGGTGGCTGACTATCGCGAGACCCTGGGCGACCTGCTGCTTGAAAACTTCACCCAGCAGTGGACGGCATGGGCGCACTCACACGGTGCAACCACACGTAATCAGGCGCATGGTTCACCTGCCAACCTGATTGACTGCTATGCCGCTGTCGATATCCCTGAGATTGAAGGCTTCGGACTCTCTGAATTCGGCATCAAGGGATTGCGTACCGACCCGGGTAAGACGCGCAAGAACGACAGCGACTACTCAATGTTTAAGTATGCCCCATCTGCTGCCCACATCTGCGGAAAGCCCTATACGTCCAGCGAGACCTTTACCTGGCTTACGGAACACTTCCGTACCAGTCTCTCGCAGCTGAAGCCCGACCTCGACCTGATGTTCTGTGCCGGTGTCAACCACATGTTCTTCCACGGCACCTGCTACTCTCCGCAGAACGACCCCTGGCCAGGATGGAAGTTCTATGCGTCTATCGACATGAGTCCCACCAACAGCATCTGGCGCGACGCTCCTTATTTCATGAAATATGTAGAGCGCTGCCAGAGTTTCCTACAGTGGGGACAGCCCGACAACGACTTCCTTGTCTTCCTGCCCGTTCGCGACATGTGGCAGAAGAATCCTAAGAAGTTGCTCATGCAGTTCTCTATTCATGCCATGGGCAAACTGGCACCAGAATTCATCAAGACCATCCTCGACATCGACAAGGCTGGATTCGACTGCGATTACATCTCCGAGCGACTGCTCATGGGTGTGACCTATAAGAACGGTATGCTGGAAACGGCTGCCGGCACACGCTATCGCGGACTGATCATCCCCGGCAGTGGCAACATGCCCGAAACGGTCAAGGCTCATATCGCCCAACTGAAGGCCCAGGGTGCCAAGATATTCTACAATGTCGATGCCAAGCAACTCGCACTGGCCGCCAGTCCTGAACCTATGAAGACGCAGCACTGCCTGAAAGCGATTCGCCGTAAGAACCCTACCGGCCATCACTATTTCATCGCCAACCTCACACCTGACGACATCGAGGCTGACGTACCTTTGGCTGTAGCTTTCCAGAGCGCCACGCTCTTCAATCCGCTTAATGGCGACATCATCCCGGCCACTATTAATGAAGGAAAGGTACACCTTACCTTGCGCTCAGGCCAAAGCACCATTCTTCAGACCTGGAACGAAGTACAAAACGAACAGTTTGCTACGATTCCGTCTCAGCAGTCCGTCAAGGAGTACTCCCTTAACGGTCCCTGGCGACTAACCTTCACGGAGGAAGCACCACGTGTGACGCAGAGTTTTACCCTTGACAAGCTCCAGACCTGGGAAACATTGGATGATGATTCCGTGAAGGTGACGATGGGTACAGGTATCTATGCCACCCGTCTGAAACTGATGCAGCGCGACCTCAAGGATGCCCAGTCGTGGCAGATAGACCTAGGCGACGTGCGCGAATCAGCCCGCGTCTATATCAACGGCCAGTTCGTCGGTTGCGCATGGAGTGTCCCCTATGTACTAGACTTCAAAGGCAACATTCTGAAGCCTGGCATGAACGATATCCGCATTGAGGTCACCAATCTGCCTGCCAACCGTATTGCCGATTTGGACCGTCGTGGTGTGAAGTGGCGCAAGATGGAAGAGATCAACGTGGTTGACATCAACTACAAGAAGACGACCTACGACCAGTGGGAACCCGTGAAGAGCGGACTGAATTCGGAAGTCAAACTTCTGAAAGTGAAAGGCGCTTCGCTAATGAAAAGTGAAAAGTGAATAGTGAAAAGTGAATAGTGATGGAGAAATATATTGCAAACGAGAAGCGCTATGAGAAGAGTGACGTGCTGTACCAGCGCTGCGGGCGCTCAGGCGTACTGTTGCCCAAGGTAAGTCTTGGTCTTTGGCATAACTTCGGAGGTATCGACGACTACCAGCGTTCGAAAGAAATACTGCGCTATGCTTTCGACCAAGGTATCACCCACCTTGACTTAGCCAACAACTACGGTCCTCCCTACGGTTCTGCAGAAGAGACCTTCGGACGTGTGATGGACGAAGATTTCCGTCCCTATCGCGACGAGCTGTTCATCTCAACCAAGGCAGGCTACGACATGTGGGATGGTCCTTACGGCAACTGGGGTTCGCGGAAGTACCTCATGGCTTCGCTCGACCAAAGTCTGAAGCGCATGCGCCTTGATTATGTGGACCTCTTTTATTCGCATCGCTACGACCCAGACACCCCACTGTCGGAAACCCTTCAGGCGCTGGTTGACATTGTGCGTGCCGGCAAAGCTCTCTATGTGGGCATTTCGCGTTGGCCTTTGGAGGCTACCCGCTATGCTATCCAGTATCTGCGTGAGCGCGACGTCCCACTGCTTATCTATCAGGGACGCCTCAACATGCTCGACCACGAGCCTATCGACGAAGGCATCCTCAAGCTCTGCCACGATGAAGGTGTGGGCTTCATATCCTTCTCGCCTCTGGCTCAGGGGTTGCTTACCGACCGCTATCTCAACGGCATTCCCGAGGGCAGTCGTATGACGCGAGAGCATTTCCTGAAACACGAGATGCTCACCCCCGAACTACTTCAACAGCTGCAGACGTGGAATGCGGAGGCACAGGCTGAAGGCCGTACTTTGGCTGAGCATGCCCTGCGCTGGATTCTGGAACAGCAAGGTGTTACCAGCGTCCTCGTAGGTGCCAGCAGTACAGCCCAACTCGAACGAAACCTGCAAGCAATAGAATAGGTTACATCCTACATCTTACATCTTTTACGGAATACTCGTTCCTCGATAGTCTGGAAGACCACGAAAAGAATAGGAACAATAAACAATAGTGCGATGGTGCCAATGAGCATGCCGCCAATAGCTCCCACACCGAGCGAGCGGTTGCCATTGGCACCAACGCCTGTTGCGATAGCCAAAGGCAACAATCCGAATATCATCGTCAGTGACGTCATCAGGATAGGACGCAAACGCACGGCAGCGGCATCCAATGCAGCAGCAAGTATGCTCATACCCTGGCGACGGCGTGCAGAGGCATATTCCGTCAGCAGAATGGCGGTCTTCGACAGCAGACCTATCAGCATGATCAGTCCTGTCTGCATGTAGATATTGTTCTCCAGTCCCCACATCCAGGCAAATATAAAGCTGCCTGCCAGTCCGAACGGCACACTCAGGATGACGGCCATCGGGATGAAGATGCTCTCGTAAAGGGCACAGAGGATGAGGTAGATAAAGATGATACAAATGACAAACACCAGTGCCGTCGTGTTCTGCGACGATGCCTCCTCACGACTCATGCCACCAAACTCATAGCCATAACCCTCGGGCAACACCTCTGCTGCCGTCTCGCGAATGGCGTTGATGGCCTGTCCACTGCTATAGCCTTCTGCTGCCGTTCCATTGACCATAATGCTTGGAAACAGGTTGAAGCGCGACAACGTCTCACTGCCATAGATACGCGTCAGCGTCAGATACTGTCCGATGGGCGACATTTCGCCTGACGACGTGCGCACAAAGATGTTGTTCAGCGACTCCGCATCCAGACGGTATTCAGGCGAAGCCTGTACCATGACACGATAAAGTTTGGTAAAGCGCACGAAGTTCGAGGCATACGAACCGCCCACATAGCCCGACAGTGCCTGCAGCACTTCGGTTGGGGATACGCCATGCCGCTTACACAAGGCGGCATCCACCTCTACACGGTACTGCGGGTACTTCAGCGAGAAATTCGTGATGGCGCGACTGATTTCCGGACGTTCGTTCAAAGCAGCAATGAGTTTGTTGGTCTGCATGAGCAGGTCGTTAATCGTGCCACCGTGTTTGTCCTGTATATGCAGTTCGAAACCATTGATACGTCCGAATCCCGGCAACATATTCTGCGTGTTCACCTGAATCTTCGCATTCGCAATGTCTGCCGTTCTGCGGTAAATCTCGTCCACCACGCTCTGCACGTCGTCGCCCTTGCCCTTTCGCTCGTCCCACTTCTTCAGTTTCAGCGTGAAGTTACCGTTCGACGACGACTGTTCAAAGTTGTTGCTGTTACCCGCAATGAGCGAGTAGATACGCAACTGTGGCAGATCCTTGATACGCTCCTCCACCTCTTTTAATATATGGTAGGTCTGTTGCAGACTACTACCTGGCGATGCCTGCACATTGATGAACACCGTACCCATATCCTCGTTGGGCACCAGTCCCGTCTTCGTGGTACGCATCATCCAATATAGTCCGCCAAGGGCTACCACGACCAGCCCGAATGCCAGCCATTGCTTGCGTAATATCTTGGACAGTCCCTGCTTATAGCCACGGACGAACGAGTCGTACGACGGCAAGCGACGCAAAATACGCAATGGCTGCGGATTCTGCTTCTTCATAATCAGCGCACAGAGCGCTGGCGACAGCGTCAAGGCATTGAACAGCGAGATAGCCACAGCAATAGCCATCGTCAGTCCGAACTGCGTATAGAAGGTACCTGTCACACCGCCAATGAAACAGACGGGTACGAACACCGCCATGAACACCAGCGTTGTCGTAACAAGAGCTGAAGTTATACCATGCATAGCCTCAACGGTCGCATGATATGCGGTAGCAAATTCTTCACTCTTCACTCTTAACTCTTCACTCTCTTCACTGTCAAGTTTTGCCTGAACAGCCTCCACCACCACGATGGCATCATCTACCACCGTACCGATGACCAGCACCAGTGCAAACAGCGTCAGCATATTCAGCGAGAAGCCGATGGCATAGATGACGGCCAACGTGGCTATCAGCGACACCAGGATGGCAACCCCCGGAATGATGGTAGCCCGCCAACTGCGCAGGAATAGGAACACCACGAGAATCACCAGTGCCAAGGCTTCCAGCAGTGTTTCCACCACACTGGCAATCGAGGCGTCAAGGAAGTCCTTCTTCGACTCCAAGTCCTCGATGACGATACCTGGCGGCAGCGACCGTCTGATTTCCTCCACCTCAGCGTCAATCTGTTTGATAATCTCGTTAGCGTTCGAACCTGCCACCTGGTTGATTGAGATGTTCACACTCGGACTGCCATTCGTCTCACCAATGATGTTATAGTTCTGTGAACCCAGTTCCACGCGGGCAATGTCGCCTATGCGCAGCACGTCGCCATTGGGCAGCGAGCGTACCACCAGATTCTCGTAGTCTTTCTCCTCCTCATAGCGACCTCGGTATTTCAGCACATACTGGAACGTGTTCTGACTCTCGGCACCTAACGTACCAGTTGCCACCTCCACGTTCTGTTCGTCCAGCACCTTGTTCACGTCGCTGGGCACGAGTCCGTACTGTGCCATCTTCAGCGGGTCGAGCCAGATGCGCATCGAGTAGTCGGCACCCATCACGTTCACCTCGCCTACGCCACCGATACGGCTCAGTCGCGGCTCGATGTTGATCTTGGTATAGTTGGCTAAGAATGAACGGTCGAAAGTCGAGTCAGGACTATACACCGCCAACTGCTTGATGTTCGACGTCTGGCGCTTTCTCACCGTGATGCCACCCTTCACCACGTCGCTGGGCAGTCGTCCCTGCACCGTGGCGGCACGGTTCTGCACGTTTACCATTGCCATATTAGGGTCGGTACCCTGACGGAAGAAGATACCGATAGAAGCTGTTCCGTTATTCGAGGCCGACGATGTCATATACATCATGCCCTCTACACCATTGATGGCTTCCTCTAAGGGTACCACGACGCTCTTCTGCACCGTCTCTGCATTGGCACCCGTATAGCTGGCCATGATACGCACCGTTGGCGGGGCAATCTCAGGGAATTGTTCCAGTGGCAGACTGGTCAGTCCGATGACACCCACCAGTACCATCAACACTGATATGACGCATGCCAATATCGGTCTGTCTATAAATGTCCTAACGTTCATCTATTACCATTTTTAAAACAACTTGAACAACATTTTGACAACTTAAACAACTGAATTATTTTTGTTGTCTTTGTTGTCTTGAGTTGTCTTTGTTGTCGTTTTTCACTTCCATTCCATCCTTTAGTAAGCCTGCCCCCTCGGCAATGATGGTGTCACCCACGTTCAAGCCGTCCTCGACGATATACTCTTTGCCATTATTCTGTGGAAACAGCGTGACGGCAGTGGCCTTCGTCTTGCCGTCCACCACACGATAGACGAACACACGGTTCTGCAGTTCGTAGGTAGCCTCCTGCGGTATTACGACGACCTGATCACGCTGTGTTGGCACCATCACAGTAGCACTACCGCCGTCGCGCAACAGGTGCTGCGGATTGGGGAATACGGCACGCAGCGTGACGGCACCCGTCTGTGCATCCACCGTACCACTGACAGCATCAATGCGTCCTTCCACGGGATACTCCGCTCCACTGGCCAGTCGCAGCTTGATGCTGGGGGCCTTGCTGATGAAATCGGCTGTCGAGCCGTAACGGTCTATCAGATTGATGACGGCACGTTCCGTCACCGAAAAGTAGGCATACATCTCTTTGTCGTCAGCCACCGTTACCAACGGTTCGCTGATGTTGCTGCTTACCAGTGCGCCTACATGCCAGGGAATCATCGACGCCACACCGTCCACGGGGCTCTTTACCTCCGTACACGACAGCTGCCAACGGGCATTCTTCTCCTGAGCCTTGGCCTGCACCAGTGCCGCTTGGGCTTCCAACAGTTCGTGGCGGGTGGTCTCTACGCTGAAGTCGCTTACCACACTACCCTCCTTCAGTTTCAGCTGACTGTCATAGTTCATCTTCGCAGTTGACAGTTTGGCCTCTGCACTCTCGCGATTGGCAATAGCCACCTCTAAAGCTGCCTGATAGGGCGTCTGGTCAATGATGAACAGCGTCTGTCCACGCTTCACAGGCTTACCCTCGCTCGTACAGATACGCGTGATGTTACCCGTCACCTGCGGACGGATTTCTACTATCTGCCGTCCTGTCAGCTTGGCGCTGTATTGCTGGGTCAAGGTCATATCCTTCTTGCCCACCACCATTGTCTGATACTGTGCCGCATCGTGAGCCTTTTTCTTCTCGCTGCTGCACGCCACTATGCTGCACGCTAATACAGCGCCCAGACAACATATTATGTATTTCTCTATTCTAAACATATTGGCTTTTGTGTAGTTTAGTTAGTTATGCCTGCAAAGGTAGTGCAAAATGAGTAAAAAGCAAAATATATTATGATTTATTATCAAATGTGGTCAAAAAAGTCTGGATAATGCCACGGGTCAGTAAGTACAGAATCATGGATAGCCACAAGCCGTGATTGCCCATGCGGTTCATCGTAATGGTAGCGGTGACAAAGAAGAGGATGGCGGCGACGGCTGAAGAGATGAGCATACCGCGCGTCTGTGTCGTACCGATAAACAGACCGTCCCAGATAAAGGCTGCCACACCCGCCGCAGGAATCAGGTAAGCCCACCAGACGTACGCCTGCGAGGCCTCGACCACCTGCGGTTCGTCGGTCAGCAGTCGCAGGAACGGCATACCACCTATTATATATATACACGTGAACAATGTCGTCATCATTGCCCCCCACCCGAACAGGCGGCGCACCACATCCTTATAAGCTACCCAGTCCCTGGCGCCCCAATATCTGCCGCCCAATGCCTCGCCCGCGTAGGCAAAACCATCCATGATATACGAGAACAGCAGATAGAGTTGCATCAACAGCGTGTTAACGGCCAGGATGGCAGCTCCCTGACGGGCTCCAGCTGAGGTAAAGTAAAGGTTGACAGCCACCAGACAAAGCGTTCGCAAAAAGATATCGCGATTAGAGGAAAAGTAAGAGGCAAGAGGTGCGAGGTGTGAGGATTGTCCTCGTAATCTCAGGACCTTGCGATAATACCGCCACAGGAAAGCCAAAGCCACCACGACACCGGCATACTGCGCTACGACAGTACCCAGTGCCACACCCTCGACCTGCATGCCCCAGCCATACACGAACAACAGCGATGCCGCGATGTTCACCACGTTCTGCAGTATGCTGACAACCATTGGGATACGTGTGTTCTGCATACCGATAAACCAGCCGGTAAGACTATACAGCCCCAGCACGGCGGGGGCTCCCCATACCACGATACGGAAATACACATCCACCCATGGCACCACATCGTCAGTAGGTGCTATCAGCCACACCAGCAGCCTGTACAGCGGCCATTGCATCAGCAGCATCAGCACAGCCACCGTTGCCGCCTCAGCCACCGAATGTGCCAGTATGTCTGCCGCCTCCGTCATGTCACGGCGCCCACGGGCCTGCGCAGTCATGCCGCTGGTACCCATTCGCAGGAATCCGAAGAGCCAATAGACCAGATTGAACATCATGGAACCCACGGCAATGGCACCGATATAGGCTGCCGCCCCCATGTGTCCTACGATGGCCGTATCCACCATTCCCAACAGCGGCACCGTGATGTTCGTCACGATGGCCGGCAGTGCTATTTTCAGTATCTGACGGTCTCTGTCGTTCATGCCCGCTGCCCAAGGACGGTTTTCAATAGACACGACAAGCGGTGCTTACTCAGGGAATTTCAGAATCGTCCACGGACCGGCAATGTCGAAGCGTTTGCTCCACTCAGCCAGCTCGTAGCCCAAGACCTCAAACTTGGCACCTACCCAGGCCTGGAGCGTCATGTCCACCTTGCCGCTCCAGTCTGCGCCGTCGGGACTCAGCACCAAGTCAGCCGTTGTTCCCAGACGCGGCCCCAGTCCCAGTTCCGGTCCTGCCACGTCGTATATCTTGACGGCAGCAGTCAGAAACAGCCCTACGCCCGCCTCAGCATGGAACGCTACCTGAGGCTTGGCAAACGTAAACTCGTTCTCCGTCACGTCGTATTCCGATACGGTGTCCCAGCCCTTGCCGTCACGATAACGGGCGCCGGCCTTGAACGTACTGGCATAGTTGTAACCGAAATTCAGCTGTACGGCACCCGACACACTGGCGTCGAACATCAGGTATAGCGAAGGCGACACGACAACGGTTACGGGAATGATGCCCACCGTGAAGGTAAAGCTAAACGCGCTGAACGATGCCAGCTTAATCTTGCCCTTATCCTCGTCCAGCTTCAGTTCCTTCTTAAAGCCTACATTGATGCTCGGATGGAACCCGAAGGCACCGTCAAGCCCCGTCTCAAACCTCTTCACAAAGATTCTGATACCCCAGTCCCACTCCCAGTCGGGCTCAAACGTCAGGTAATAGTTCAGGTCGAAATCAATGGGAATCTCACCGTTAATGTTGATGGAGTCCTTAGAGTCATCGTCGATGGGTATTTGGTGCTCAAACTCCAGTTTGTCGTGCATCGAGATGACGCGCACCTTCCACGTATCTCCCAACTGCTGTTCTGCCAACTCCTCAGCCGTCATGTACTCATACTCGCCCTTCTGCGCCGCCTGCAGCAACTTCTCCGAGGGTTTCTCGCCCTCCACATGGTAACGCTTGTCGTAGCCAAAAGGATCCGTCAGGTGCACCACTGCAGGGTGTATTCTGCCATCCTCGTCCGTATATTTCCCCCCGATGTCAAGTCCTGTGGCGCGAAAATTCTTTTTCACATAGATATCCGTTGACAGCTGTGTAGCCCTGTCGCCTATCAGTTCTGCCACCGTCACCTTCGTAACCTTCAGCACGTAATAGTCGCCATCCAGCCTTTCGTCCACAGCCTTTCGTCCATACGACAGATGCGAAGGAGCGTCCCATATACCCATAGGGTGGTTGACAAACGTCGTGATGCCCAATTTGTCAGCCAGCGACTTCTTGACAGCAATCTCGGTCGTGTCGGCATTCAGAATCCTGACATCGTCCGGACTGTCAAAGTTGTGATACGTCAGTCCGTATGGTTCATACTTCGCATAATCCTCCTGCCGGGCAGGGTTGTCGTCGTTTGCGTTACAGGCGCATAGTCCTATCGCTGTCACTGCTACGGTAGCGAAGCCCATCAGCACCCGCCAAACCTTCATTCCTTTTACATTCATAGTCCTCATCCCTTTTAGTTATATACCTAAATATATTATCTCGCTGACATGCGCCTCGTTCACGAGGATGCAGGGAAACATGCAGCAAAGATACAACTTTTTTCCGAAACACCACATAATTAGGTTGAAAAATCATCCAACTCATTAAAATGTCATACGACGACACCGTAAAAAAAGACGGTGTCGCCGTAAGGCTATCTGTATGAAATCTTGATAGATTACTTGATCACTACCTTCTTACTATTTACGATGTACAGTCCCTTGTTTAATTCCGAATTCCAGATTCTGGATTCCGAAACCTTGCGTCCCTGCAGGTCGAAGACATGACCTCTTACATCTTCCTTCTTACATTTTACATCCCTAATGCCAGTGGCATCGTCACCAAAGAAACCGACGAAGGACGACTGGTAGTTGTCGAGCATGTTGCCCAGAGTGGTATCGTAAGCTGAATCGGTATCGTCGTTGCCCACATTATCCTTAAAGGTATAGGTGAAGTCTCCATGATTCATACGGCCTGCACCATAGTAACCTGTTACGAGGGCTGGAACGTCGGCGGCAGCTGCGGGGGTGTAGGGGTACATGAGCGAGGCGTCGGTATCGAAATTGTTGTAGGGTGTACCTCCCTTCTTGGTCACTTCCGTTGCAGGCACCTGCTCGTCGCGCGCGGCTGTCTCATAGGCATCGTAGC
>JAEEGK010013848.1_pt1 | contig 18103 bp, 14 predicted proteins | sample 8958771 | NCBI WGS metagenome assembly JAEEGK01 (sample SAMN16246547, study PRJNA631951) | gut metagenome | biome: gut microbiome; feature: rumen; material: SC-attached | host: Bos | place: Iran: Karaj | collected 2018-10
CTACTTCTTCTTCTTCATTATATTCTATTTCTGAGACTTTCATTTTTTCACTTTTTATTTCTTCTAATTCAGCATCATCTATTTTCTTTTTTTTTTTTTTTTTTTTTTTTTTTTTTTTTTTTTTTTTCTTTTTTTTTTTTTTTTTTTTTTTCTTTCTTTTATTTTCTTTTTCTACTTCTTCTTCTTCATTATATTCTATTTCTGAGACTTTCATTTTTTCACTTTTTATTTCTTCTAATTCAGCATCATCTATTTTCTTTTTTTTTTTCTTTCTTTTATTTTCTTTTTTTTCCTCTCCTGCAATATTTAATAAGAAAGGATCATTTCCTTCTTCTTTGAAATTAAATTCATTTTTTAAATGACAAGTATTCAAAAAGTCCAAATCATTCTTCATTTTTTTTAAATAATTTCTATCAAATATATAATTATCATCTAAAATACTCATATTAAATTTTCCACTTGTAATTTGATAATTATATTCTTCTCTAAATTTATTCATTAAATTCACAACATTAACAGATTCAATTCTTAAATTTTTTAAACATGAAATAGCATCATTAAGTATTTTATTATGATTTATTTCATAAGCATTTTTAATTTGTTCTTTTTGTTTATTTTTCTTTTTTTTATTATCATTTTCATTTTCAGATATATCTGAATCATTATTCTCTAATTCATTATTTATTACTTTTATTTGTTCTTCTAAAAATTGTTTATATTTTAAACTATCTAAATTACTATTTTCATTTTCTTCATTTTCTTCATTTTCTTTTTCTTTTTTTTTTTTATGTTTTTCTATTTCTTTTTTATTTAAATAATAATAATTATCTAAATTTTTAATATTTTCAATTTCTTTTTCTCTTTCATTAATTGCTTTTTTTAAATTCAGTAAACCATTTTTAAATTTTTTGATTTCAGTTCTTTCATTATCAATTAATTCTATAAGTTCTCTTTCTCCATTTTGTCTTTTTTCTATATCATCTTCATTTTCATAATTTTTAATTTGAGACATATGAGTATTTATCATATGTTCAAATGTCTTTTGGAATTTTTTAGTAACTCCAAAATCTTTCCAATCTTTTTTAAGTGATTCCATTTTTTTATTTTTTTCTTTATTAAATTTATCATCTTCTTGATTTGATTGATTAGTTGAATAAAAAGATTTTTTTCCTTTATTTTTAAATTTTTTATTATTAAATTCTTGAGTACTCATTTTAAGATCTTTTGAATTAGTAAAATGTAATTCATTTTGTGATTGACTGGCATCAATTTGATATTTTTCTGTTCGTTTATTATATTTATATTTAATATTATTACTTGAAGATCCAAATGTTTGATTATTATATCTTTCATTCCAATTCGATTGAGTTCTACTTTTCATAAATTCTTGACTTTGAGTAGTTTGATAAAAATTACTATATGTTTTAGATGCTTCTGGATTTTTATATTGTGATCTTGTAATACCATATTTTCTCTTTTCTTCTTCTTGTTTTCTTAAATCTTTAAAATATCCTTTTCTAACGTTTCTTAAATATAAATTCAAATATCTATATTCTTTATCAGAAAAAGCATCAAATTTTGGTATTTTATCTAAATAAAATCTATTATCCCAATTTCTTTCTCTACTTTTTGCTTTTTCATCATCTTTATCTCTTAAAAAATCAAATCTACTCATTTTTTTTAATTAGTTATAATTTAATTAAATAAAAAATAAAAAATTTGATGTTTATGCAAAAATAAAAAAATATATAAAAAAAACCTTTATTTGAAGTTTAAACATAAAAAAAATTTGATTAAATAAAAAAAATTTAATGTTTTTTTTTCTTATGTCTAGTATATTGTTCATATCTAATACCAGATTTAATAGGAGTAACATCTCTTCTTTTAACAGTATTAACATAAGGAGAAAAAGTCATAGGACTATATCCAGTAGTTGATACACTACAACCAACATCACAAGCCCAACATGTTCCATCAGGATAATATTGAATTTTATTATATTCTCTTTCCCTACTTCCTGAACCTGTTCTATTACTTTTTAATTTATTATATGGATTTGATGGACTTAATTTTCTATTTGTTTCCTTTTGTGTTGGTGAAGATGAATGATTTTTTCTTTCTGGAATTTCATTATATGGAGTATTTAAATTATTATTATTTATAATATTGTCTTTTAAGTAATTTTGAATGTAAGGTATTGATGATGATAGGAATTTTGGATTTTTTCTTGTTTCATTTGGTTGTATGTTATTATATGGAAGATCATTTGAATTTGGAATGTTTGAGTTGTATTGATTTTGAGGAAATTGATTTTGAGGATATTGATTTTGAGGATATTGATTTGGATCATTTAAATAATTGTTATTTAATGGAATATTTGTGTTATTTTCATTTTGGGGATATTGACCAGGTCTATTTAATATTGTTTTATTTGGATTTAATGGATCATTTATATTATTAATTTGATTAGGAATTTGATTTGTAAAAGGTTGATTTAATTGATTTTGTGGATTTTTATTATCTAAATAATTACTTGGATATTTCATATAATCTTTTGAAGGATCTTGATTATCTTTATCATTTGAATTAAAAGTTTGATTGAAAGGAGAAGTTAAACTAGATAACATAGGACTTTCTTTATCTCTTCCACTTAAATTACTTGATTGATATGGGTTGTCATCTAAATAAGGTTTTCCAGTTAATGGATTAATTTTATTATTTAATTGTTGATTATTTGGTAAAATATTATCATTTAAATTATTATCTTTAATTTGATTTTTATTATCATATAATGGTAAATTTTTAACATTCTTAGATGGTTTTTTAATTATACTTTTTGGTGTTTTTTTTAATTCATTTGATTGATTTAAATTGGTTTTATTATCTTTTAGAATTTGATTATCTTTTCCAATTGGATAATTTGGAATAAATTTATCTTGATTTCCTTTTAATTGTTTTTCTTTTTTATTTTGAGGTTTTTTACCAGGACTTAATTTCTTTTTACTACCTTTATTTCTTACTTTATCATTAGGATTTATTTTTTCATTTTGACTTCTTAAAGTTCCAGATAAATTATCAGGTTTATAATCTTTTCCACTCTGATAAGAATTATATAATGGATCTTGATTATTACTTCTTATACTATTACTAAATTCATTTGGTTTATTATTTCTAATTGAATTATTAAATTGGTCATATGGTATATTATTACTATTATTTAAATTATTATTTGGATACTCAATATTAGTTTTTGGAGAGTAAATATTACTTTTATATTCATTTAAAGGAGTTTTATTATTATCAATTTGATTATTTTTATCTATTTCATATGTTTGATAAGGTCTCATTATATTATAATTATTTGGATATAACTTATTTTGATTTTTCATATCATCTAAATTAGATGAATTTAAATATGGATTTTTATTTAAAGAATTATCTAAACTCTTATTTTTCATATTATCAATAAAAGGATTATTTTTTAATATATTATCCAAAAAATCTTTTTGTTCATTTATCATATTATCAAATTCTAATTTCCTTTTTGAATAATAATCAACACCACCTTTTAATTTTCCTTCTGGAATGTTAATATTTTTGGATAAAGGAAGTAGAATATTAGTAAAAGTCTTATCTAACATATCAATCAATGTTCCATTATCTAATTTTAAATTATCAACATCATTATTTAAATTATTTTTATACATTCCTTTTTCTTTTTCTAATTGTTTTATATAATTACCAGCATAAATATTTTCATTTTTATTTCTAATTAAATCATTAGTTAATTGTAGATTAGTATTTTTTAAATCAGAAACTTGATTTAAAAGATTATTACAATCACATTGACAAATAATTTTTTTATGGCAATCACAATTACAATATTTATTTCTTAATATATCATCAAAAGAATTTTTAGAATTTGATAAATATCTATCTGAACTTGATAATGAAGTTGATAAATCAATTGGTGCATAATTTTTCAATTGTTGTTTAGTAAAATCACTTTTAAAAGGAAGTGACATATTATTTTCAAAAATATTTGGTGATGAAATATATTGTACTCTAGAAATATTTGAAAAAGGTTCCATTTCATAAGTTTTATATTGCATTTGGTAACAATTATTATATGACATTTATTTATTTTTTTATTAATTTTTATTTAAAGAAATTATAATACAATTATAAATTTAAATATAGATAATTTCTCTAAAAAAATAAATTTAAAAATAAAATTTTATCAATATTGATATATAAAATATAAAAGTTGGAAATTATAAAAAATGAACAGCAGTAGTAGACTCGTTAGAAAAAGATTTAAATGTTTAAAATGCAAACATAGTGAAAGTCAATTAGTAAGTACAATGCAATTTAATGTTAAATGTTCAAATTGTGGTGGCTTATTAAATGAAATTTCAGAAAATGAATATAAACTTTTAAAAAAAAGGAATAAACAAGAAGGAGAAAAAAATAATAATGAACCAATTCGCCCTGATAAAAATATTTTTCATAATTATTCAAATGTTTATAACAGACCACCCTCACATAAAAAAACCCAAAATTCTAATAATAACATTAATACAAATACAAGTATGAATAATAGTAGATATAACAATTTCAGAAAATCAAATCATAGAAATTCAAATGCTAATATTCCAAGAATGAATAGGGAAAGAGAAAGGGAAAGAGAAAGAGAAAGGGAAAGAGAAAGAGAAAGAGAAGAAAGAGAAATTCAAAAAGAAAGAGAAGAAAGAGAAAATCAAAGAAGAAGATTTCAATCACAAAATCATTATGGTAATAGTAATAATTATGGAAGAAATGAGAGATATAATAATAATGAAAATGAAAATAATGAAAGAGAACGTCAAAGTCGCTTTACAAATAATATCTTTTCAAACTTTTTTAATTTTGGTAATCCCAATAATAATAATAATAATGAAAGTAATAATTTTAGACAAAATCAACGTTTCAGAGATAGAAGTGTAGATCCAAATCAAGGAAGAAATATGTTATTTGGAAATTTATTTAGTAATTTATTTGGTTTAATGACTGGATTAGGTAACCCAATGACAATATCTCAACCTCAAATTATTTCATTTCAATCTGATGGTAGTCCTGTAATTATAAGAGTAATTAGACAAAATGTTGATAATGATGTTTTTGATCAAAGTTTCTTAAATTTTGGTTCAAATTTCAATGGAAGTTTTAGAGATAATTATTCTTCTAATTTTAGAAGTAATTTAGGAAATTTCTTTGCTCAATTAATTGAAATTGTTAGAAGAAATAGAGAAGAAGCAGAAAGGAATAAACATCCTCCTACTAAAAAAGAAGCTTTGGATAAATTAAAAAAATTTCCTATGTCGGATAAATATTGTAAAAAAGATAAAAAAGGGAAGTTAGAATTACCTCAATGTTGTATTTGTTTGACTGATATTGCAAAAGGTGAAGAAACTGTTCTTTTACCTTGTGGACATATGTTTCATTGGCCATGTTGTTTAACTTGGCTTAAATCTAAGAATACTTGTCCTGTTTGTAGATTTGAATTACCTGGTGAGAGAAGTTAATTATGCTTTTTATATTTATAATAATATAATAAAATTAAATATTTTTTTGTCTTATATAATTAAATTATATTTGGAATATACTAGATTTAATTAAATTAATACATTTATTTTTAATGATGTCAATAATATTTTAAAATTTTAAAAATTATTCTTGTAAAATATAAATAATATATTTAAATAACATAATTATAAATTATATTATTTTAAAAAATGAGCGTTAATATTGAACAAGATGCAGCAGATTTAAGAAAAGCAATGAAAGGAATGGGAACAGATGAAGATGCCATAATAAAAATAGTAGCAAATAGAACAAATGCTCAACGTCAAAAAATAAAAGAATCATATAATAAACAATTTAATCGTGATATAATAAAAGATTTAAAAAGTGAATTAAGAGGAAAATTAGAAGATGTAGTAATAGCATTATTTCAAACTCCAGTAGAATATGATTGTGATCAATTAAAAAAAGCAATGAAAGGTTCAGGAACAGATGAAAGTACTTTAATTGAAATAATAGCAACAAGACCAAATTCATATATTCAACAAATACATAAACAATATAGAGAAATGTTTGGTAAGGAATTAGTATCAGATATTATGGGTGAAATATCAGGAGAATTAAAAGATTTATTATTATCTTTATTACAAGGAGCAAGAGATGATTCATATAATGTTGATCCAACAGTTTGTGCTCAGAAAGCACAAGAATTATATAAAGCAGGAGAAGGTAAAGTAGGAACTAATGAAAAAGTATTTTATAATATATTAATTAAAAGTAATCCAGGTGAAATTATGAAAATAAATGAAGAATATAGTAAATTATCAAAAAAAAGTTTAATTAAAGCAATTGATAGTGAATTTTCTGGTAAAGTTAAAACTTTATTAAAAACTGCAGTTTATGGTATTATTAATCCAAGTGAATATTTTGCAACTAGAGTAAAAGATGCTATTAAAGGAGCTGGAACTAATGATAAATTACTTATGAGAATTCTTATTTCTAGAGATGAAATTGATATGCCTCAAATTAAAGAAGCTTATAATAAATTATATGGTAAAGATATGGTTAATGATATTAAAAATGATTTATCTGGTGATTATAAAAAAATGATGATTGAGTTATGCTCACATTAATTTTTTTGGTAAAAATTATATTAAGTATTATTTATTATTTTATTAAAAAAATGAGGTTTTGGGTTTTTTATAAATTTTTTATTTTTTTTTTTTATTTAATTCTTTTTTTTAATTCTTTTTGGTAAATTTGCATTTTGTTGAGGTAATTTATTTGCTTTTGGTAAAAATGCTTGACTTGCTAGTTGTTTTATTTCTTCGTTATTTCCAAAAACATTAAGAGCATCTTGTACTTTTTCTTCTCCTGTTTTTTCTTTTTTCTCGTTTGATTCTAATAAATTTGAATTATCATTACTATCTGATGATGATTTAATTATATTATTCTCAATATCATTTTTAATTTCATTTTCATAACGTTTATTTTCAGTCAATTTTTTTGAATTCATTAAAACATTATTTTTACTTTCTTTTAAATTATTACTTTCTCTTAAATTTTTACTTTCTCTTAATTGATTCTCGAATTTTTTTTTTCTTATTTGATCTAAACCACCAATATCATTTTTTTTTCTAATTAATTTATTTCTTTCTTTAATAATTTTTTCATTATCTTCTTCTTTTAATTTATCATTTTCTCCAAATTTTTTTCTAAAAGAAGAATGAGAAGTACTTACAAAATTTTTATTAATATGAGTTGATTGTTGTACTTTATTAATATTATTTTCATTATCTTTCTTAAATTTATTATATTCAATAGGATTTTTACTTTCATTTATATTAATATTAATATCTTTTTCCTTAATTACATTATCTTTTTGAATAACATCACTTTCTCTTTGACTTTGATTTTCTTCATTTATTGAATTTTTACTAGTAGAATTCTTAGTTTCTTTTTCTTTAATTTTTTCTTCTTCTTTTTTTCTTTTTTCTAATTGATCATAATAATCATATTTATTATTCCTCATAATTTCTAAAACTGATTCTTTTCTTATAACTGGAGATAATGCCTCAACCCAATTTTGTCTTGAATTTCTAATATATGGATTACCATTTGGATTTCTATAAAATCTTTTCATTTCTTCTTTAGTAGTTAAATTTTTTTTGATAATTTTAGTATGATAAATTAAAAGTCCAGTTGTAAAAGTCATACTTAAACCAATATAAATCATTAAAAATAATGAAACAACAACACCACAAAAAGCAGTTTGTACTTTATTTTTATATTGAAAATTAGGATCATTTTTATAAGTTTTAACATCATCAGACATTGATTTACATAAATGAATAAATGAAAATAAACCCATAAAAGCTTGAAGTAAATTTAAAAAAATTAAAAAAGCATAAAAATAAGGATAATTCCTTTTTCCAATACAATTACCTAACCAAGAACAATGATGATCAAATTTTTCAACACAATTATTACATAAAGAACAATGAGTACTTCTTTCAGGTCTAATAATATCACAAGTTTCACATATTTTAAAATTATGAAAATAACCTCTATAACTTATTAATATTTTTTTTCTATATCTTTGATATTTTGGTTCAATTACATTTGGATCGCCTCTAAAAATAATTCCAGCATCTGAATGAGATGTATAAAATAAACAAATTGATGCTAAAATAAAAAGAATTGATATAAAAATTGGAAAAAATGGAGAAATTTTTTCACCAAATAACTAAAAATATATTTTAAAGATTAAATTTAATTTTTTATATTGTACTTTTGATTCAAATATTATAAAAAGGAGATATGGGAAAAACATTGCTGAAAATGTTGTTAAGGCTGGTTTAAAACTTTGAGGTCCTGATATTAAATGATAGTTGAATAAAAAAAAGTTGTGTCCTTTCCATGTGTCGAAATAAGGTATTACCTACGCTTTTTTAATAAATAAGGAAAATTACTTTTTTTAGGTTTTGTTCTTCTTCATTATATTCTTTAAATTCATTATTTTCATTTGTTTCACTTTCTTCAAACATTTTTATAATTTTTTAAAAAATTTTTTATTTTAATTAAATTTGAAAAAATGTATTTTGGAAAATTAAATGTTATTTTAGATTAAATATAAAAATTAGTAATTTTATTTTTTTAATTAATTTATATTTTATAATATTTAATTATAATTATTATATATTTAGTTCATTATTTTTTATAATTTTATTTAAATTATTTAATTCTTGTTCTTTTTCAGATTTTCTTTGGAAATAAATTAATCCTTCTTCTTTTAATATGTTTTCATACAATTCTTTATTTGAATTTAATTCATTTAATTCTTTATATAAAGTTTTATATTGAGATAAACATTTATTATAATTCATAATATATCCATTTGTTAAAATTGAGGTTTTATTTTTTAATTTATCATTATATGTTTTTTGTTTTTGATATTGTGAATTTAAATTTTTATATTTCTCTTCAAATATTAAATATTTTGAATTGTCCTTATTAATAAATCCTTTTTCATTTCCTAAAAATAAAATATTCTCATTTAAATATTTTTCTCTTAATTGATTTAATTCTTCGTTTGATTTCTTCTTTATTAATTTAACTTCATTATCAATCATTTTTTCAATTTCTTCTTTTTCCTTTAATGTTATATTATATTCTTCAATTTTTTTATTATCATTATTAATTAATTTAAACATTTCTTCATTTATAAGTTTATTAATTTCATTAATAAATTGATTTTCACTTTTATTTATATTATCTAAATTATTTTCATATAAACTCCAATTTTTATCATTTAAATTAATTTTAGGTAAATTTTTCCTAACAACTTCACTTTTTAATTTCTCTTTAATTTCTTTATCTATTTTTTCTTTAAGAATTTTTTCTTTTAAAACATCTTCTCCATCTTTTTCAATTTCCATTAAATTTATATCAACAACATTTTCATTTATTTTATCTTCTTCATCATCATCATCATCTAACATTAATTCAATTTCATTTTTAGGTTTTGGTAAATTTTCAAAAAGTGATTTAACTTTTTGACTCATATTCCTACTTACATTAAGACTATTACCACTAATATCTAAATTATTTTCCCATTCATTATTACTACTTTCATTATCATTACTAAAATTAACATTATTTAAATGAGAACCTGGAGTTCTCATAATTGAATAATTTCCAACTGGTAAAGGAGTTTTAAATCCTTTATCATTATTATTATTATTCTTTTCATTTTTTTTATTTTGACTTTTCATATTTTCTAAAAAATTATTTAAATCTTGTTTTGAATTTTCACCTCCTAATAAAGGAGTTTCACTTTCTTTTAAATCATATGCTATTTTTGCTTCTTTTTCTATTTTATTTTCTTGTAATGGTGTTCTTATTTCACTTCCTATAACACTTAAAATATTTTCACTTCCTCTTTTTAAATAATCTAAACTCATATTTATATTATTACTTTTATTCTCATTTAAATTATTATTTGTTATTTTTTTAATTTCTCTTAATTCATTTTCACTAATATTACTTTCAGGTAAATCAATTTTTTTTCTTCTAAGTTCACTAGAAGGATCATTTACTTTATTAATCATTTCAAAAGCTTTTGGTAAATTTGAATTTTTTAAATCTTTCATTCTTTTTTCATCAATTTTTCTTTGTTTTTCTTCTTCAATATCTCTATTTCTATTATCTAAAACTTGTAAAGAAATCCCAGCTTTAAATTTATCAGGTCCTGGTGTATCTTCTAAAAATTCACTCCAACTTCCAATAGGAACTTCTCTTTTAAATGGAATATCAACATTATAATTCATTTCTTTTTTTTTCTTTTTAGGTAATCTTAAAGTAATTTCAATACCAGCACTTTTTAATTCTCTTTTTTTTTGTAAAGCTGCTAATCTTCTTGCTTCTTCTAATTGTTTTTCTCTAATTTTTCTCTTAGCTTTTTTCCCTCTTGTATTAGCAACTCTTGCTCTAGCTTCATTTAAAGTTTCTTTCATATCTTCATCTAAATCAATTGGATCTGGTCTTGCTGGTCTTGCTTCTGGATTAGGATCAACTTCTCCTGGTCTAAGTTTACGTGGATCATTATTTGATGGTACTCTACCTTGTGCTGTATCTAATAAATATTCATAATGTTCTATACATTGAAATGCTGTTCTTCCTACAAATGGTGCTATTGTCTTCCATTGACATGGAAACATTTTTGCTAAATTTAATAATTTTTCTTCTTCATCTTTTGTCCATGGTGTTTTCTTTATTTTTGGATCTAACCATTCATACCAACGTTCTTTACATTGTTTTGCTGATTTACGAACTAGGAGAGAACTCACTCGAGACCATTGATTTAAACCATATTTCATTACTGAGGCTTTTAATATTTCATCTTCTACATTTTTCCAGGTTCCTCCTTTTACATGGTATCTCATTTATTAGAAAATTGTTATTTATTTTTTTTTTTTAAATAAATATATTTTTATAATTTGTTTATTTTTTTTTTGTTTATGTCTATTATATTAATATTATCTTTTTAAATATATTATTTTGATAAAAGTGAATTTAAATTTCTATTTTATTTTTTTATTAAAGGTATATTTTGACAACAATTTTTCTTATTACCTTCATTTTCTTTTTTACTAGTATTTAAATTAATAGTTTGACTTTCTTTAACTTCTTTAACAGTATTATTTTCTTCTTCTAAAGCTTCATCATCTTCTTTTTTTAATTTTTTAGAAATTTCTTCAATTAACCAACTAAAAGCTTTATCAACATTTTCAGCATTTAAAGCAGAAGTTTCCATATAAGCAATACCCATTTCTTTAGCTTTATTTTCACCTTCTTCAGAAGTGACTTGTCTCTTATCTTTCAAATCAGATTTATTACCAACTAAAATCAAATTAATTGAAGGGTCTGTTGCTTTTTTAATTTCATTAAACCATTTTTCAGCATTAACAAAAGTAGGTTTTGAAGATAAATCAAAAACAATTAAAGCACCTTTTGCTCCTTTATAATACATACTTGTTATTGCTTTATATCTCTCTTGTCCTGCTGTATCCCATAATTGAGCTTTTATTTTTAATCCATTTATATCAAATTTTTTTTCTCCAAATTCTACTCCTACTGTTGCTTTTGTATCTTGTCTATATTCATTTTTTAAATATCTTCCTATTAAATTTGTTTTTCCTACACCACTATCACCTACTATTACTACTTTGAAAATGTAATCAAATTCTTCTGACATATTCTTTTTTTTTAAATAATTTTTTTTTATATTTCTTATTTTTTTTTATATTTTTAATTTTTTTTTTGAATTATGGATGAGAATAATAAATTACAAGATAAATTTTCATTTTGGTATAGAATTGTTGATACTAGTTTATTAAATCAAAAAACTGATGAATCACAATATGCTAATACAGTTAAAAAAATTGCTGATTTTGATACAGTTGAAGATTTTTGGAAAATATTTCAACATTTAAAAAAACCAGAACAATTACAAAATGGAATTGAATTTCAATTATTTAAAAATGAAATTAAACCATTATGGGAAGATGAAGCTAATCAAAGAGGAGGTAGAGTATCAATAAAAATAAAAAAAGATTATACTTCATTAGTTTGGGAAGAAATAATATTTAATTTAATTGGTGGTACATTACCAGAGAAAATAAAAGAAGAAATTAATGGATTAGTTTTAAGTATAAGAAAAGATTATAATTTTATACAAGTATGGTTTAAAACATTTGAAAAAAATAATATAAATGAAATTAATAAATGTTTAAGAGAAATATTACAAATACCTATTGAATCAGAATTAGATGTTAAGCCTTTTTCAAGAACAAATGATAATAATTATTATAAAAAGAATTATAATTATAATAAAGGAGGTAGATATAATAAAAATAATTAATTAAATGAAAAATTATATTTTTTATTTTACATTTATTTTATAATATGTATGAAATAATAAAAAAAAATTAATAATAATTATTAGTTTAATATAGTTTCTCATATTATTTTTAAAATTACTAATTTATTAATAATTTAAATTATTTTTCTTCTTTCCATAAATTTCTTTAAATAAAAAGTTTCAACACCACCAATAATAATCATAACACCCATAATAATTAAAGAACAAGTAATAATTTTAGAAGTTAATCTTTCAATTCTTCTTTCAAATCTTCTTTGATGTCTATCACTTGAATGAGCAAAATGTTCAATATTTTTTTTTCTATCATTAATTTTTTCTAATTCAATTTCAGAAGGTTTTAAATCTCTAGTCTTAGCTAAAGAAGAATAATCTCTTGCAGCAATTCCAGTTTTAAGAATAAAAGTGTATGAAATATTAAAATCATTGTCATTTACAATGCAAAAATCATAATATCCATCTTTTTCAGAAATAAATGAAAATTGGTGAATTTGACTTGAATTTGTATATAATGAGTCTCCGTCAGGTTCATATATATCCATTTGACAATCTGAATCTGAATAAATTGATATTACATTTGCTATTCCTTCTTTATAATATTCTGATAAACATAAATCTTCTTTTGATTCTAATGAGATTTCTAATGATGTTTGTTGTGTGTTTATTTGTAATATTATTCCTAATAAAATGAAGAGATCATAATATTTCATTTTTTATATTTTTTATTTTGGTCTTTTTTGGAAATATTAATTAATTATATTAATTAAATTTTGAAAATAATTATTTTTATATTTTTTTTTTAAATAATTAAATCAAGTTCTTTTAATATAACATTTTTTACCTATTTAATAATTTTTTATTATTTACGAGTAGAATTATAATAATTAATAATATGTTCACTTATAATATTATTCATAACAGGAATTAATTCTTTATATCCTGGAAATTGATTCATATCAATTAAATAATATACTTTTTTTTCATAATCATAAATAAAATCTAATCCAAATAAAGTATCTTTAACTATATCTTCAAATTTATCAGAAACAATACTTAAAAAATTTTCTCCTTTTTCTCCAATTTCTTGTTTAACATCTTTTTTCCTTCCCACTTTTTCCCAAAAATTCTTAAATTCATCTTTTGTTAAAACAGAAGTTGAAGTTTCAAAAAATCCTCTTTTATATTCTTCAAATTCATTAACTAAATCAGGAGAAACATCTGGAAATGAAGGTCTATAAAAAAAATAATTTTTTTTATTAATTCTATACATTTTAATTACATATCCACCATGATTAATGAAAGTTTGTATAATTTGTGTTATTTCATTTTCTTTTCCTTTTGAATAATTTTTCATATATTCTATATAATTTTTTAGTCCTTCATCTGTTATTATATTTATCATTAAATGATTATAATTTTTTGTTGGTCCTTCAAATTTTAACATTAAAGGAAATTTTAATTCATTTTTATCCATAAATGATTTAAATTGTTCATATTCATAAACATCTTTATAATGAACAGAAAAACTTTTTGGAATTAATATCTTAGAATCATTTAAATTTTTAGTAAAATCATTCATAAAATTAATCATTAATTCTCTTTTAAGATAAATATCTTTATTACCTAAATTACAAAAAGAAAATATATTATTATTATCTTTTAAATATTGTTGAATAGTATTAATAATTTTAGAAAAATATTTTATATCTTGAGGATCACAAAATTTAGGTAATATACATTGAAATTTTCCACATAAATTTAAATCTAATAAATTATCAAAATCTACTTGACCAAAACTTCCAAAATAAGAAATAAAATTAACTTTATCGTTACATATAAATAAATGAGCTCTTTTAATTTCTCCAGCTTTAAAAAAATATCTATAAAATACTAAACAATTAACTAAATTTTTAGAATTTAATTCTTCTTCAAGTTTATTTGGATCACATTGTGCTCCTTTTATTTTTTTATTAACTTCTTTAATATATGAAATATAATTTGTTAATTGTATAAAAAAAAATAAGGAAAAATCAAAAAATTTTTTATATTTCTTTAATATTTTCAAATTGAAAATATTTAAATTATCAAAATATTCATCTTTATTATTTTCTAAATTCATTTTAATAAAAGGACATAAATAAATTGTCCAACAACCATAATCATGATAATTATGTAAATTAACTAAATTATAATCAAAACAAATAAAATGTTTTGGAGTTTTTTCAATACTTGTATTAATTCTTAAATCTTCTCTTAATATAAATATTATTCCATTTTCCATTTGAAGTGAATATAATATTTTATAATCTATTATTAAATGTAAACAATTTTCATGAACAAAATATACATTTGTTGTTTCTGATAATGTATCTAAATATTTTTTTGGTATTGTTTCATATTCAGATGCTTTAAATAATATATCAGAATATGAATCATCGCCACATAATTTTTTTAATTCTTTATCAAAATCTTGAAATAATTCTTCTACTTTTTTACAACCCCATGTTTTTTCTAAATATTTTTCAAATAAATTTGATAATGATTCTTCAGTTATATTAGGAAAATTATTAAGTAACATTTTTGTATATTTTTTTATTATTTCATTATAATTTCTATAATTTTCTTTTGGATTTTGGTATACTTGAAATAATCCACCATTAAATATAACAATATTTATTTTTCCTACTTTTTTCATTTTTAAATAAAATAAAATTTTTTTTTTAAATAAATATTTTTAATTCTTTTTATAATGAATAAGACAATTATAAGAAGATATATTAGTTTATTGTATATTTTTATTTTTAATTCATAAATTTAAAAAATATTATGTTAAATTTAATCTTAATTAATTCAGTAAATAATATCATAAAATATATTTAATTAATTTAAGATTTTATTTTAGAGATTTTTGATTTATTATTTTTTCTAATTTACTATAACTAAATATCAAAGAAAACTTTATTATTGTTGAAATGGGAGGAGATATAAATGAAAATAAAAATCAAGTTTTTCATAAATCAAATGATGATTCAGTTATAAATTTACATTCTTTATCATTTTTCCATATTTTATCAAATAAATGTAAATTCAAATCACAAAGAAAAGGTAGTGATCCAATTTTTTTAAGAAAAGATATGGAACAATATATTCAACAAATTTCAAATAATAAAAGTATTAAAAAAACTAATGTTAATATTTCAAGAATAAACCAAAATGATTTAAATAATCAAAATCAACAAATTGACAATTCAATCAATGAAAAAAATATCCAATACCAAAAAAATAATAATTTGAAAACCGAAAAAACAATTAATCAATCAAATTCAAATTCAAATCAAAATCAAATCACAGAAAAAAATTCAAATAATCAAAATAAATCATCAGATATAAATTATAACATAAAAAAAATTTTTTATGAAAGAATAAACAACAACCAAAATAAAGAATCATCATTTGAAAATTTATCCCATTTAACAGATAATTCGAATAATAATATATCATTTATATCATATTCTATAAATTCAAATGAAGATTACGAACTTAATTTTTATAGAAGTGGAGAAGAAATAAGAAGTAGTTATATAACAAAATTAATATGTAAAAAAATTTGGATACCATCTTCAAAAAATAAAACTCATAATTCTATAATAATTTTTGATTGGGATGATACATTATTATGTACTTCTTATTTAACTAAAAATGGTTTATTTGATGATAATAATCAATTATCTTTGAAAGATAAAGAAAAAATTTCAAAATTAGAAATTAGTGTTTATAATTTACTTTCAATTGCTCTTGAAAAAGGAGATGTTTTCATTATTACAAATGCAAATTTAGGTTGGGTTGAATATTCTGCTGAAAAATATTATCCTTCAATTTTAAGTCTTTTAAAAAATGTTAAAATTATTTCTGCTAGAGAAGAATATGAATTTTATTTTCCTGATGATCCAAGAATGTGGAAAATTCAAAGTTTTTTAAATATGCAAAGAATGCTTAATTTAAATTTAGTTACTAATATTATTTGTTTGGGAGATTCTTTTATTGAAATTGAAGCTGGGAAAATTTTAGCTTCTAAATTTAATCAAGCTTATATTAAAACTGTTAAATTTAGAGAGTTTCCTAAACCTGATGAACTAAATAAACAATTGAATTTGGTTTTAAATCAATTTAATTTTATTTATAAATCTATAAAGAATTTAACTATCAGAGTTGAGAAAAAAAACTAATGAAAAGATAAAATACTTTTATTGATTTTGCAGCATAAAGTTTTTTTAATGAAATTGATTTTTATTAAAATCATATCAAAAAGGATTATATATATTTAAATAAATAAATACATTCTTTTAATACAAATCAAATATATATAAATAATTTATATTATAATTTTAATATTGAAAAATATAATATTTTAAAGCTTTTATCTTTAATATTTTAATGAATTAATAAAAAAATAAATAATAAAAAATATTTAATTTATTTCATTAACATAGAAGATTGGGATTTAACAGAATCACCTTTAGAATTTTGTTTAATTTATTTGTTTGTATAATTTTCATTTTTTTTTATTTTTTTGTTGAAAAATATCAACTCAAAAATACAAAACAAAAAGGAGATGAAAAATATGAACAAATTAATAGTTAAATTAGAGGAAGAAATAAGAGAAAATAAAGATAATGCATTTGTGATGAAAATTGTGAGGGTTGTAAGGCTCATTGTGATGACCTGTTTCATGGTATAACAGATTTATTTTGAGACCTAAAAGAAAATTTAGTGGATTATATAAATAAAAAATTTAAAGCAAATGATGAAAAAAGAAGATGAGAAAGAAGATAAAGAATATTTATTTGAAGAACTAATATTAAATGATAGCAAATTTAAAACAGAAAAGAAAAAAAGCCATAACTTCCATATTCAGAAAGCAAACCAATTAAAAAACGTTTTGAAATAGATTTTATAATTAAAAGAGAAAATAAAAATGAAGAAGATGGCAAAAAAGAAGATAGAAAAGAAATAAATATAAAGAATAATGAAGAAAAAAAAGAAGAAAATCCAGAAAAGAAAAAAGATAATGATAAAAAAATGAAATTGAAGTAATTAAAACTAAGAATAATAATTTTATCCAATATAATTATAGAGATAGGTTTGATTAGGTTGACTGGGATCATCTCAGAAAAGCCTTTTATTATCCAAAATATAAAACAACAGAAAATATATCAAATAGAAGAAGAAGAAGAAATAATTATAATTGGAATTATAACAGAAAATTTAATAATTTCAGATATTTTAGCAATTATAATTATTATGGAAGAAGAAATAACTATAGGTGAAATAATAAATTTATATATTGTGACAAAAGATTTAATAATAATTTCAATTATTTAAATATATTTAAGTTTAATAATAACTTTAATAATAGAAGAAACATCAAATGATCAGTATAAGAAGATTTAATAACAGAAGAAGAATAAATTATAATAATAATGTCAGAAGATTTTTCATTTACAATAGAAGATTAAGAAGTAGGCACTTTAACCCTATCCCTCATTTCAGAAGAAAGAGATATAATAACAATAGTTTCTACTTTCCAAATACAATAATAAT
>JAEEGK010013852.1_pt1 | contig 18097 bp, 17 predicted proteins | sample 8958771 | NCBI WGS metagenome assembly JAEEGK01 (sample SAMN16246547, study PRJNA631951) | gut metagenome | biome: gut microbiome; feature: rumen; material: SC-attached | host: Bos | place: Iran: Karaj | collected 2018-10
ATGGGGATTACATGAAGAAAATAAGAGCTTTTTGCGACTTTTCAGAATTTCAATAATGCGCTTTTGTATAAAAACGATTTAGTCACATGGAAAAAGAGATTGAGATAAACATCAAAATGAGGCTAATCGGTTATTACATGAGTGATGACCAGTTTATGAGAACTGAGCAAATCTTTCCTGAAAAAGCGGAAGAACTTGCAGCCTTGCTGGAAAAAACCTTTGAAACCATATCTGAGAATAGATATGTGAGCGAGGAAATGAGAGCCGTTTTCAATGGTAATACCGTGTTTATATTAAAAGGTGAGAATGGCCACCTATATGGTTACTATCCTAAATACAACATAGCTAGGATAACCAAGGTTAGTTATGTAAAACCTATTGTTGTTCCTGTCCCTGAAACATATAAACGCTGGTTCTACCCTGGTGAGCGTTTCCATTTGTATAGACCAAAGGAAGATCAGCTACCTGAATGACATTCATCAAAAAAGTCAGTCCCCAACGGTTAAAATCTGAGTGCAAGGGACTGTTTTCATTTTATTCTCCCTACCTTTGCACCCATGATTGTAGCAAACATGAATCTGCATGAGGTTTATGCAAATCTTATGAGGGAAATGCCTAAACTGGACTGGAAACGAAACACACTATTGCCAAAGGCAGCAAAAGAGATAAAGAAAAGTGTAGAGTTCCCAGCCTGTCAGATGTACGACTATAAATCACCATCAAATAATAACCAGTATATCATCTACTTCTATAGGGAACATCCCTTTGCTCCTGTCCTTGCAGGGTATTTGCTTATCCTATTTGATGGAAGCAAACGCTATATCATCAAGTGGACTGACAAAGGCATCCCAGAAGTACACATCTATACCAGCCATTTCCTTCAGAGATACAAAGAGCGGTTCCTAAAACAGCCAGATCTAACTGCCAATGAAGTTGCTGTCAGATATCTCTCACGGAACTTCACAATGAGGATAATGAATGTTGATGAAAGAATCAACAGACGTATCAAAGAATATGGCGAATATGCTGGCGAAGGGTTCCTAGTTCAAGATGGTTTTTGCTTCAAGCTGTCTGCCGAAGAGTTAATGGAGGGTGAAGAATTGCCTGTAAGGATAAGTTTCTTCACCACATTCATGCCTCTCTCAGAAATGTCAGATACTCAACGTGAGGCCATTTTCGAGGAATGTATGAAGGATCTTGATGACCTGAGAGATTGAGACGGTTATGAACATATTAACAGCACATCATCATCATTATTTTCATTGATAGATAAATAAAAGTATTGATAAGAATGTATTGTTGATTATTCACAGCATCGTTGGCTTTCTCTCAATTCATATATAGGTAGTCTATGGACTACTACTATTATAGCTGAATGAGAAAAATGCACAAAAAATGGACAGTTCATGCTTATTTCTCGATAATTTATCGTACCTTTGCAGCACGAAAATACAAGAGGATGCCCTAACTCGTAAGACTGGGGAAGAAATGGGACTAAGTACACTCTAATCTGGAACATCCTCTAAACCATACAAGGGGAAGGCCAGACCCGTAAGGATGGCATGAACAACAGCAGAACGAAAGTTCCCGACAGGAATCGACCACTTCCTCTTTCATTTTGGAGGTTTCTGTGACCGTAAGGCATAGAAGGAATAACGCAGGGCATCGAAAGGTGCGCAGTCTAAAACTGGCAGAACCTCCACTTACATACAGAGGATGACCATCGTCCGTAAGGCATGGGATGGATAGTGACGCAACGAAAGTTGGCAGCAGAAATCGGCCACATCCTCTGGCAATATTTGAGGATGCTCCTAACCGTAAGGCAGGAGAGAACGCGTGAATCACTGAAAGGTGAAAGACAGGGAACTAGCCACCATCCTCTACCAACAGGAGCTTGATCAGATAGGTCAGGCTCTTATTTTGTGCCGTCAGAAGTGGTACTTCCCAGGAAAGTAATTTCGGTTGACTGGGTTTGAGCTTTCGGTAACAAAGAACATGGCAGCAACCTTTTTTATACCATACTTCTCAATCCAATTGATGAATGTGTAAATTGAGCAGGACGTGTTGCTGGATGTATCAAAGACGCGAACCTTATAGTAGTCGCTATATACGATAAATCTGCCCTTGGAAATCGTATTGACCACTTTCTTCAATTCATACAGCCACCTCCGAAACTCTTTCTCTAAGCCTATTAGTTTGTCGAAGTAGCCAACAGTTTTGTTTATACATGTTTTCTTTCTGTTGTTATCATCGAAGTAATAGATTTGGGTATCTCCCCGATACAACATCCTTTTGCTTATATCGTCATTATAGGATAGGTAAACATTCATTTGGCTCTCAGAAAAAGATGCTATCTCTGCTTTTTCAAAGTAGAAATCGTAAGTCAACGCATGTAAGCTTTTTATGATTGGCTTTCCTGCTTGAACAGCAGTTATAACGAGGACTACCAGATCCTCATAGGCAGTATCTGGGTCGTAATATTCAATGACAGCAGGCTCTTCTAGTTGATGGCAAAACCACAAATCCCCAGAATCGACATGTTGGAATCTTGGCTTGGGTAGTTCGGGGAATGAGCCAAAATCCCATAAGCGATGACGTTCCTCCTCTTTATATTTGTCGGGATGTTCGGCTTTATCCAGTTTTGTGGTTTCCTCAGAGGTGAGATTGTTGTACGGCTTCATCTGCATCTGACTCTTAAACAGAGACACTGCATTCAGCTTATGGGAGAAATAATCATCGTATATCTGCTTGAATATATCAATGAATTTGTCAAGAGCCGTTTTATATTCAAGTCTACTGGAGAACTCAACACCTCTAACCAACACTTTTCTATAGAAATCCTCGACGGTCGGGATGTGTTCAATGAGAATCTTTCTGGCACGAGGTGGGTAGGCGCATATCAGGTTATGATATTGCTCTCTCAGGTAGTCGCTGTTGTAAAGAGGATATTTAGGTTCTTGCAGCCTTTTCTCTATATTCTCTGCATTAGCTGGCCTCATTTCCCTGACTTTCAGATGTGCCTCTTCTGCCGTTATAGATGTTATCTTAGGAGTTTTGGGAACAGTGCTAACATCCTTCTTCTGGAGGTTGAAGTCAAATCCGTTCTCTACCAGTTCTGATCTAAGTGTCGTTATAAAGGTAGATAGTTCACGTTCAAGGAATCTTTCACCACCCGTGTAGGCTCTGAAATCTTTGCTGCGATTCCTTACCCAAGGCAGCAAATCGAGATAGGATTTGAAATGTTTGGATATTATGCTCTTTACAGCAGGGGATAGTGTCTTGTAATTCCTGACACATAGATTCTCGAAGAATTCCTTGGCAGCAGGGGTGAAGTTAAATTCTGCTATATCGGTTTTTGTTGGCCTGGTGACTACAGACTGTGAATGTTTAGTAGTTTTTTTACCATTCTTGTGATCTAAATGGGCTACTACCAGACGTATTTCAGAATAGTTAATGTTGTCTGGGCAATTCTCCTTTATCCTAGACAGTACCCATGTCCCCACTATATCAATAGCGGATTTGACAGTATTAAAGGTCTGTTTATCGATAAGCTTGAATACGTCTATCTTACCTTCTTTGACGAAATGTTCCAAATGGGTGTAGACAGTAGAAACAGCAAGCATCCTTTGCTTTGCTATTTCATCTGGAGTTAATCCTTTACGGAATAATTTCAGGGTTGCATCTATCGTACTACCTGTTCTTCCCATCCCTATTCGTCGTTGCGGCCAATGTATTATAGCTTAGTCTTTATACTTTCCAAAACTTTCTCGGCTATCTGTAGCTCTTCTTTGGCTCTGGTCTCACATTCCTCGATAAGCCTAATGGTCTCTTCTTGCTCCTTTAGCATTTCAGCCTTAAACTCAGCAGCTCTTTGTCTTTCGGACTTCTCACGAGCAGCCCAGAACGAATCAGCTTTTGCCCACTCCAAGAATTGAATGAAAGCACCATTGAGTTGGGGCAGTTCTTTCTCCGTGAAATACTCTGCCTTCTTGTCAGTCTTACCCTGCCGTTTTGCCAGTTGTACTACATAGGTCATCGTCTCAATGAGTTCGTGCATTTTATTCCTGGCTCTATCGAGATCTGCTTCACTATCGGTCATCTGAACATCGAAGAGTTCATAGAAGCTCTTCCACTGTTGATGATAAGCCTTTTCAATAAATTCGTCCTGAGTGAGCATCTTACCCTCTTTCCTTACCTTTTCGGCAAATGCCTTGCAGAAGCCATCCACATCCTCGGCCTCGACATACTGGAGGGGGATGTATAGAGGAAGGTTACAAGGGTAGCCCGAATATGTGAGCTGTAGATATTTGTCGATAACGTCAATGCCAACAACCCTTGCAATATCGCTTATCCCACATTCGGGATAGTCCTTGGCCAGTGTGGTCAGGACGTTCTTGCAATACTCATACAGGTGGTTCTGTATGGCTGCGAAAGTTTCTATATCTTTTCTGTTCATATCGCTATTCTGTCAATCTTTCTTTCAGTTTCGTATTTCGTTTCAGAACTACCATGTTATGAATAGAGTAAGCTAGTGCCTTGGTGGTTCCGACGATGATACAGATCTTCTTTGCTCTGGTTATGCCAGTATAGACCAAGTTTCTCTGTAACATCACGAAGTGTGTCATCAGTAGTGGCATCACAACCACCGGGTATTCGCTACCCTGAGACTTATGGATAGTGGTAGCATAAGCCAGTGTCAGCTCGTCCAGGTCTGCATACTCGTATTCTACCGAACCGTTGTCATAGCGTACTATTAGGCTTCTCTCTTCTACATCCACAAGTTCGACTACACCTATATCCCCATTGAACACCTCCAGCTCATAGTTGTTCCGTATCTGCATCACCCTATCACCTTTCCTAAACCAGTAACCGCCACGAGATATTGCGTCGCCTACAGGATTAATGGCTTCTTGGAGGGCTATATTCAGGTTCGTTGCTCCAACCACACTTCTCTGCATGGGGGCTAGTACCTGTATGTCACTAGTTTTATAGCCGTATGCTTTGGGGATGCGGTTCTTGACGATATTAACAATCTCTTTGGCAGCAAGTTCTGGATCCTCTTGCTTGATGAAGAAGAAATCTGCATCCTTTCCGTTGCTTATGTCGGGGAAGAAGCCTTGGTTTATCTTATGGGCATTGGTGATAATTCTGCTAGTTTGTGCTTGCCTGAATATTCTAGTAAGCCTGATAACCGGGACTACACCAGAGTCTATAATGTCTCGGAGAACATTACCTGCACCCACACTTGGTAGCTGGTCTATGTCACCCACCAAAATTAGCCTCATGTGAGAGGGGACAGCCTTTAAGAGAGAGTTCATCAGGATAACATCGATCATTGATGACTCGTCCACAATCAAGACACCACCTTCTAACGGTTCATCCTCATTCCTGCCATAACCTTCGGCTGGGTTATATTCGAGAAGTCTGTGTATGGTCTTAGCCTCTTTGCCTGTTGCCTCGCTCATACGTTTAGCAGCTCTACCTGTTGGTGCTGCAAGAAGTATGCTTTGCCCCATGGATTCGAGGGCCGCTATTATACCAAGGGTGGTCGTGGTCTTTCCCGTGCCAGGGCCACCTGTCAGAACCATCACTTTCGACTCCACGGCCTGTTTGATGGCTGCAACCTGAACGTCATCGTACTGGATGCTAGTTTGCTTAACGATGGCCTCGATGTCAAGCGACCCATCGAAGAGGTTTCCCTCTGAGTTATCCAAGAGCCGCTTTAGCTTGTTCGCCACACCAACCTCAGAATAATAGAATGGTGGCAGATAGATGGCCTCTTCATCTAGTATCAAGTCCTCTGCCTCAATCATCTGATCAAGGGCTTGGGTAATTGGTTCCTCGTCTGCCTGGAGTAGTTCTTTGGCTGATTTCAATAGCTGTTCACGCTCCGAATAGCAATGACCGTCCTCAGAGAGTTTATTGAGAGTATAGAAAATACCGCTTCGACAACGGCGCAGATTGTTTTTCTCATAACCCAGCTTCTCCGCTATACCGTCTGCTGTCTTGAAACCGATACCCCAAATATCATCAGCGAGGCAGTACGGATTGTTTTGTACCTTCTCAATACTCTCTTTACCATATTCCTTGTATATCTTGGCAGCATAGGTGGAACTGACACCATGTCCCTGAAGGAATACCATTATATCCTTAACATCCTTCTGTTTTTCCCATGAGGCACGGATCTTTTCTACCCGGCCTTTACCGATACCATACACTTCAAGCAACCTGTCGGCATCGTTCTCTATCACATCAAAGGTCTCTAGCCCAAATTTGGCCACTATGAGTTTAGCGAATTTTGGTCCGATTCCCTTTACCAGTCCACTCCCCAGGTACTTTTCTATACCGATAATGTCGGCTGGTAATTCCTCAGTCCATTTCTCAGCGGCGAATTGTCTGCCATATCGCTTATCGACGTGCCAATTACCCTCCACCGTCAGGACTGCCCCCACCGTTACCTCATGGAATGTGCCGATGATAGTCTGTTCTTCCCTATAGCCCTTGATGGTGGCCTGTAGGACTGAATAGCCGTTCTCTGGGTTCTGGAACGTGATTCGCTCTATGGTACACTTGATTTTCTCCATCAATCAAACAGCTTCTTCCAAATCCACAATACTGTAACCGCCCCCACAACACAGAACACGAAATTGGTAAGGTAGCCTTTCCCCAACAGTTCTATGTTCAGCAGGTGGCTGATGAAGGTTCCAACGTAACTGCCAATGATACCGATAATGAGGTTCATGCAGCAGCCTTTACCTTCGCCACTCATAATACGATTGGCAATGTAACCTACCAAGATGCCTGTGAGAATAGGCCAAGTTGTAAAATCTGCGATATGCTCAAACATAAATATGATGCACTTGTTATCAGACTAATCATAGTCTGGCCTTAAGTTCTGTCTTTACCTTTTCCAAGTCGCCACAAGATAATATCGGCATGAGGCTTTCTATTTCCTCGATGCTCTTGTCCCACCACTTGTATTGAAGCAATAGCTCTGTCAGTTCGTCATCGAAGCGTTTCCTGACGACTCGACAGGGATTCCCAACGGCAATAGAATAAGGAGGAATATTCTTTGCCACCACCGAGTTTGTTCCGATAATGGCTCCGTCACCAATATGGACTCCTGGCATCACGGTGACGTTCTGGCCAATCCAGACATCATTGCCAATGATGGTATCTCCCTTCAGCGGCAATTCGTCTTTCACTGGTGCAATGGCACTTCCCCAATCACCGCCCATGATATAAAACGGATAAGTCGTAGCACAATCCATTCTGTGATTGGCACCGTTCATTACAAACTCCACACCCTTGGCAATGGCACAGAACTTGCCGATAATCAGTTTGTCACCGATAAAGTCGTAGAAGTGAGTGACGTGCTTCTCAAACTGGTCTGCACCGTCAACATCATCATAATAGGTATAGTCACCGATGATGATACGTGGATTCTTCACCACATTCTTGATGAAGCAGAGCCTTGGGAGGTTCGGATTAGGAAACGCCTCGTTGGGATTTGGTCTATTCATTATTGTCATACTTTCTTTGTTATTCTTGCCAAATAATCGTAATGATCTCCCTTTGCTACTACCTCTACGACATACCCACACCTGTCAGCTCTCTGCCTCAAAGTATCTGCATCGATGTAAAGCCAGTCAAAGGGTTCTCCGATTGTGTCCTTATACTGCATCTGGAAGCTATGCTCCCCGTAGTAGCCCATATCTTCGGGAATGTCTATCATGCCATCTTCACCCTCGAACACATAAGATATATCAGAGGAATCACATAGTACCTGACCACCGGGGGCTAATATCTTGTCGAGTACCTGGAAGAATTCAGGCAGACGATCAAGTGTGCCGACAATCCCTATACCATTCATCAGCATGAGAATGGTATCGTACTGTTGTTCTTCTAGTGTGAAGAAGTCCTGTTCGATGACCTTCTTGACACCACGCTCCTTCATTGTCTCAACAGATAATGGAGAAATGTCAATAGCAGTCACGTCGATGCCCTTTTCCTGTAAAACAAGTGAATGACAACCAGAGCCAGCCCCAACATCAAGAACTCTTCCCTTTGCCATGTCGAGAGCTTTCCTTTCAATCTCTGGCATAGCCTTGTATTTTCGGAAAAGAGTGGTCAAGGGTATCTCGTCCTCCTCAAACATCGGGGAGAATACCCTGAGCCTGCCTGCCTTCTTGTTTTTCCAGTAGTCGGCAATGGCTCTACCCATCGGATCCATCTTACTATTCATCACTTTATTCAGTTTAATTCCAAATTTCTGTCGTTTTTGAATTTTGGCACGAAGATAGCAAAATCCCTGCGTATTACAATGCGTCTTTAACTATAAATAAGATTTTTCTCAGAGGATGCCATTTCTGTCAGAAACGACAGAGCTACATATTATAATATAGGTAGAAAGTGCTACTGCTTCATCCGTTTGCCTCAATTTAGCCACAATTGGGCAATCAGGTGGCTGTAAGCAGAAAATGAAAACTTGTGAAAAGATTGTTTTCAGGCCTAAAATTATCAGTGAAAAGTGGTGAAAACAAATGGAATTTAATGGAAATGCCACATTTGTTGCCTCAAATTAGCCACAATTGGGCAAAAAAAGAAGAGTCAGATTTCTCTAACTCCTTGATTCTTAAGCGCTTCAGGATGGGCTTGAACCTGAATATATGAAACTAACAGTAATTATTAGAAATTATAAGAAACTAAATACCAATAAGTTACACAAAAGGATTGAAAGGTAACAGGATGTATAAAATTCGTTAAATAACAAAAATTGGGTGCAAATTGGGTGCAACTTTCGGAGAATTATTGTACCTTTGCACCCAGTTAAACGAATAATTATATGGCACAGTTTTTTCTAAGATCAAAACGAGAAGAGGGCGAAGCACCCCTTTACACTAAGATAAGACGCAACGGTATGCAGATGTATGTCTGCACGGGCATCAAAGTTGACATCAGGGAATGGAACAAGGCACAACGTAGTTTTTCAGCCATGCAGCGTTATGAGCAGACGGAGGAAGGTGCTAAGGTTCATGACCTTCAGATGCGAGTGATGAAAGCAGTTGATACGCTTTATGCCGAAGGGAAGATAAACACCAAAGAAGATAAGGCTATTATCGAAGAAGCCATGAACAATATCGTTACTGGTGGCACTGAGGAAATCCAGCAGGTTAAAAAGATTGCAGAAGCAAAGTCGAGGAAGTATGTCGTACAGTTCTATGAATACTTCTTTGCAGGCATATCCGATGGTTCCATCAGTCATGGTAGCAATTCTGAGTATTCTGCCGGATCCGTCCAAGTATGGAAAACATTTGGAAGGTATCTTCATGAATACTGTGGCGGGAATGTAACCTTTGATGATATTGACAAGCCATTTGCCGACGGGTTTACGCAGTTCCTTCAGAAGAAGGATTTTATGCCGAACACAATCAACAAGAATGTTACTTGCTTCCGAAAGCTCTGTAACCTTGCTGCTATGGAGGGCTACAACAAGAATGCTGTTTCCCTTAAGGTGTGGAAGGATAGAACGGTGAAGGAAGATGAGAAACGAGCCGAGATATATCTGACCGAAGAGGAAATAGATGCTCTTTATAATCTGGAACTGACAGGTGAAAATGAGATAGTCCGCGATATTTTTGTTCTTGGTTACTTTAGTTGCCAGCGTTATAGCGACTACTGTAGGCTTCGTGAAGAAAATTTCGTAACCTACGACAAAGGACTTGGACAAATTACATTGATTCAGAAAAAGACAGGAAGAACTGTCAATGTACCCATAGTCGATGATCGGGTATATGAACTATGCGACAAGTACAACTACGACTTCCCAGAAATATCGGAGCAGAAAATGAATCTGAAGATTAAGGCAGTGGCTGCCATCTTAGCAGAAAGTACTCCGTCGTTCCAAGAGAAATATGTCACAGTGTTGACTGCTGTTGAGAAACGATCGGAAAAGACATACACAAAGTTGTTGAAGAAAAAGAAATCGGGCTCCAAGTTTACTGAGAATGAACGCAAATGGTTTGGCAAATTAAGCAAGCTCGCAGAGAAGCGCAACGGCGCACCATTATTTGAACGGAATAAGCATGGCGAGATTATTCGTCCTAAGTATGAACTTATTACTTCTCACACAGCACGAAGAAGTGGAGCCACCAACTTATATAAATTAGATGTGCTCTCTGATCAGGAAATCCGTAGTATAACAGGACATCAATCTCAAAAGGTTTTTGAGAACTATATCCGTATTGGAATCTCAGAACAGGCCCAGAGAGTTGGTGACAAAATTCTCGCCGCCAAGGGAGCCAAGAAGAAAAAAGGTAATGCCAAGTGTTAAATTCTTCATTTCTTTCTGCAAAAAATTGTCCGTATAAAATAAAAGCTGTACTTTTGCAGCAAAAAGTGGGAAATATTGCAAAAATTTCAAAGGTATGACAGAAGACAAACCACTCAGACAAATCATAGAAGAAATTCCTCCTGGAAATGTTCTTTTCAGGACAGACTTTCCGCAATATAATGTGGAGTTTGTGGGAAATGTGCTGACTAAACTCGTAGAAGACAATGTAATTGTCAAGTTGGCTCAGGGCATCTACTATAGGCCTAAGCTGAGCAGGTTTGGAGCGGTTAAGCCATCTATAATTCAGATAGCAGAGAGTATTGCGAAACGCGACAATGCCGTGATTCTTCCCGTTGGAGAGACTGCACTTAATGAATTGGGACTATCTACACAAGTCCCAATGACCTATACATTCCTTACTAACGGTAGTGGTAGAACTATCAATCTGGGTAATCAAACCATTGTATTCAAGCGTGGTGTTCCACGTAATTTTGCATATAAAACCACACTAATGGCTTATCTTGTTCAAGCTCTCAGAGCACTGGGTAAGGATAACGTTGGCGAAACAGAACTATCTCAAATAAGAAAACTCATTCGAATGGAACCAGAACAAGACAAGCTTCGTCAGGATCTAATGATGGTTCCTATATGGATGCGAAAAATGATATCACCTATTATAATTAAGAAAGGTAATGAAACAAACACTTTGGATAAATAATAACGATACCGACCGTTCATACATGTTGGAAAAGACCGAAGAGAGTCATCCTGGTATTGGACGGGCGGCAATTGAAAAGGACTGGTGGGTTAGTGTCACATTAAAGGCACTATTCCAGGCGGATTGTGCAGAAAGCTTGATATTCAAAGGCGGTACCAGTCTTAGCAAAGGCTGGGGATTGATTGAAAGATTTTCTGAAGATATTGACCTGGCTATCAGTCATTCATTCTTTGGCGTCAATAAGTCCAACAAGAGTCAACGCGATAAGCTGCGCAAGTTGTCGAGAGCCTATATCCAAAGCACTTTGTCAGGTCAACTTGATGAACGTTTAAAGGCCATGGGTATCACAGGCTACCAGATAGAGAACATCACTCATGTAGAAAACAGGGAAGGTGAACTTGTTCCTATTGATAGCGACAAAGATCCAACCGTCATCGTGCTTCACTACGACAGTCTTCTCACTCGGAAGATTGACTACATCCCGCCCAGGGTGAAGATTGAGATAAGCTGTCTCTCTATGGACGAGCCAGTTGAGGAGCGTGAAATACGTTCACTTATATGCGGGACATTCCCTGATGATGATACAGATGCTGTATGCCGAATCAAAACTGTAGTGCCTACTCGTACTTTCTTGGAGAAGATATTCTTGTTGGCAGAGGAATTTCAGAAGGACAAGCCTCGAAGTGTCAGGATGTCCCGCCATCTCTATGACCTTGAGCGTCTTATGGATTCTGAGTTTGGTAAGTCTGCATTAGCGGACAAAACTTTATATGATGCCATCATTGAACATCGAAAAGCCTACTATGCGCTAAGATATGTGGACTACTCATTGCATCACCCAGACACCATTAACATTCTGCCACCAGAGAACGTGCAGGATGACTGGCGACAGGATTATTCCAATATGCAGCGATACTTCATTTATGGAAGGTCATTGGATTTTGATCATCTAATGCAGCGGATTCAGGAATTACAACAGAGATTACGAAACATGTAGACGTGTCGAGACAAGATAATACAAATCCACAAAATGTGGGAAATATTGCAAAAATTTCGTAGATATTATTAATTACAGGATAACACATTATGACAATAGGAACACCCTTATGGGATGACTTTGTAAAAAAACTGAAGGAGGTAAAGACTACTGTTGAGGATATGGGCTTTATGCCGAAGTATGTCCCCAATGAATCTGATTATGAATCCATGTCTGCAGTAGAGAGGGAAATGACTGAAAGGATGTTTCGTGATTACTATTGCTGCTACGCTAAGATGTCAACAGAAATCGTGCATAACAATATGATTGTTGTGGTTGACAAGGTAAATGAAGAGGTTCGCAATCTCTACTATAACAATTTTGTGAATCTTGACCTGATTCTTAATAAGATTGGTGACGACTTCCTGAAATATACCATCAACATGTCTGAGTTATGCAATATCAAGAAGATAAAGGCCACCTATTTGGACTTGCTTGTGAAATATGGTATCACCCATCCAAGTAATGCCGAGAGATACGAAGAATTTCTCTGTCGTATAGGACTTGAATACATTTATTGCGTCAATCTTCTAACAGACTCGTTTGACAGCCGTGTATTCAATGAAGCTCAGAAGAAAGAAATCAAACGTAGAATCCTCTACAGCGCAGATCTCTTAATGGATGAATTTGGCAAGATGCCGACAGTTATTGACCTTGAAAACGATTTCAAGGAGAAAGTGGAATCACTGCGAAATGAGATAGGCAGTTATCATCTTCCAAAAGATTTTGCAGAGCATTTTACAGCGCCGTTTAGAGGTATTGGTACTGGTAACATCGATTACTACAAGCAACTTGAAGATAGTTTGACTGATAGGGCCAAGAAAAGAAGCGTTTTGGAATATGCCAAGATAGCCCACCTTATATATAATAGTGATAAGATGTCGAGACTGAAGCCCAATTCTTTTACAAACTGGTACAAATATTTCTGCCAGATTGTGGGCTGTGAGCATAATCCTGATTACAAACCAGCAAAGTTAAAAGACACAAAAGGGCTTGAAAAAGAGTTCTATTACTTGACAAAGTGATGTTTTGACGGGAATCTATCCCCTCATCTTCCCCAGACCATTTCCCCTGCCACGTTCGCAATATGTTGATAACCAATATATTGCGAACGTGGCTCGTTTCCCCTTTTTATTTCTCTGAATTTATTGGGATAATTTTGCAGCACAAAAATTAATTTCAATAAATTATGGAAAATATAGTAGTATTAAATGAAGAGCAGTTCGAGGACATTATCTACAGAACTGTTAGCCGATGCCTCAATGAGAAGAACATCGGTAACTTCGGGGAGAAACCCGAAGATGAGGGGTTTTATACACGTGATGAACTATGTGATCTTCTGCACATTGCTTATCCTACTCTTTGGAGAATTGAGCAGTCTGGCATTTTGAAATGTCAGAAGGTAGGACGCAAGAACCTATACTCAAAGCAGGAAGTCAACATACTTATCAAGTCTGGGAAGTTGGCAAAGTATGGTCACCGATAGTAAATGTGTAAGGCTATGGGTATCTATGACTACATGAACCATTTCTGGTTCGAGAATGAGAATGATCCATGCTCTCTGAGTGAGGGCGTTCTCTACTTCTATCTGTTGTATGAGGCCAACCGCCAACACTGGGCATCACCTTTTAAGGTCAGTACCCAGATGCTGGCGGCACGGCTGAATACTTCTAAACAGAACGTAATGAAGGCAAGAGATGGACTTAGAAAGAGAGGGCTGATTGACTTTTCTAAAGGTGAAGGCAAAGGCAAGCCTGCATTGTACACCCTCCGTCTTTCGGAAGAACAATCTCAATCGTTGTCTCAACTGATGACTCAACAGTTGACCGAATCATTGGCTTCCGAGTTGCCCCAATCGTTGCCCCATTCCAATATAAAAGAAGAAAATACAACAAAAGAAGTAGGAGAAGAAAAACAATCTCCTTCATCCAATTCAAAAGTTGTGTTGACTCTTTCAGAGCTAATGGAAAAATTGTTGAATGACAATTCTTGGCTCCTTGGATTATCTGAACGACTGGCCAAGAATAAGATTATTCTTAATGGCGAAGAGTTGAAAGACAAAGTTAGAGAATTCTTCTCAGAACAGGAACATAAGGGCTGTAAGGGAAAAGAAGAGGCTGACTGTCGTGAGTATGTTTTTAACTGGATTAAATACAAATACAAGAATTATTATGGAAATGAATCAAAGTGCAATGGCCAAATTAGCACAATTAAGATCGAAGCTAATAGGCCAGAAGACTACACCGGGTATTGTTAAGTTCCCGATGTCAACAGAGGAAGCTGCTCTTAATATCGAAGTGGCGTTCCAAGTAGAGGTAGAAAAGCGTGGTAATACTTATGTCAATAGTGAAGAACTGCATAATCATATCTGGCAGATAGCCGAGTTGTTCACCAAGCCTACCAACAAATTCGGTATTATGCTGTGTGGTGGCGTAGGTAACGGCAAGAGCACAATGATGTATGCCCTGCAGAATCTCATAAGGAGTCTTGAGATTCCTCTGATAGGTAATACAACATTTAGCACATACGGGATGAGAATAGAAAGCGCCAAGTTCATCTATAACCAAGTAAAAGTTGACTCTAAAGAATACTTACATCTACAGCAAACCAATATGCTTGGGATTGATGACCTTGGCGAGGAAGAGCCTACACTGATTAGCTATGGCAACCGTGTCACTCCTGTGATAGATCTCTTGTCATATCGCTATAACAGGATGCTTTTCACCATGGTGACAACCAACCTAACCCCACCACAAATCCGCATGCTCTATGGTATCAGAATAGCAGACCGTTTTAACGAGATGATGCTTATCCTTAACTATCAGGGGCTGTCTTTCAGAACACCGTAACATTCGGGATGTATAGTAACGTGGCGGACAGGGGCGACCATTAGCAATAATGGTGTAGCTTACTATACCAAAATTTCCGGTTTCTGTGCATGGCACACAAAGCCGTCGCGAGCAGAGTCGCTAAATTTAGGTAAGTAAGCCACGGGGCTTGCCCCTTTGGATTCCCCAGCAGGGAGTGACTTCTCCCTGCACCTACCGCTCAAGGCTCTGCCCTAAGAACCTGCCAAGGGCTACTTGCCCTATGGAACCTCGCAAGGGGGTGACCCTCCCCCTTGACCGCCCCGCTCAGAGGTCTCGACCTCTAAGAACTCTGACCAGGGAACAATCCCTGGACCCAATTGTTGAACAACTTAAAAGTTTACAAATTATGGCAAAAGGTGATAGATTCGTTGTCCTAACGATGGACAAGCAAACTGGCAATGCGGGGGGACTCTCCGCCCACATTGACCGAGAAGTATATGACGCTAATCTGGACCGAATGGTAACATTCCGTCCGAAGAGCGTCCGTGATGATTCTCGTACAGCACTCAACCGTGAATGCATTGAGGGAGCAAAAAAGGTTGGCCGAACACAAGCCATTTGGAACCGACTAAAAGAAGAAGGTTTTTCCCGCGAGAGTTCAGGCAAAAAGAAGATAGTAACGAAAGGGGAAAAGAAAACCCGTAAGATCAAGGATGATGCGGTCATCGCTCTATGTTTCATATGCAGTTCCGATGAGGAAACCATGAAGCAATTCGAGAAAGAGGGCAGGCTTGATGACTGGATAGACTCTACTCTTGGCTGGTTTAAGCAGGAGTTTGGTGACAAGAACGTAGTATCCGCTGTTCTGCACATGGACGAGACAACTCCCCATCTGCACGTCACAGTTGTCCCAATAACATACGAAGAGCCAAAGCCGCGTAAGGAGAAGCCCAAGTTTGACGAGAGAGGAAAGCCCTTGCGTAAATATGAGACTGACGAGAACGGTAACATTATCCTCGATGAGAGCGGCAGGGCTATTGTCAAGAAGCGCACCTACAAGAAGCAAGAGGTAACAGCCCGACTCTCTGCCAAGGATATTTGTAATCCTGTAGCAATGGAACGTTGGCAGACAGGATATGCAAAGGCTATGGCCCCATTTGGTTTGCGTCGTGGGATTGCTGGCAGTAAGCAGAAGAGAGTGCCACCTGCTGAATGGAATCTTCAGCAAGTCAATGGTCAACTGATGGCTGTTGAAAAGGAAATTGAGGAAAAGAAAGCCGAGATTACCAAGATGGCTCAGGCATCTTGGTATGACAAGATATTTAACTCTGGGTTGAGTCCCACAGTGAGAAAAGTGCTTGAAGATAAAGAAAAAGAACACAAAGAAGAACTCCGTCAGGCAACAACCGCTGTTGACGAGGATGGCCGTCCCTATATCTGGACAAGTGGCAGCAAGAAAGACCAGGATGTCACATGGGAAGAATTAGCCAAGTTCCGTGAAAAGGAGAAAAAGAAGGCAGAGATTCAAGCCAAAGCGGACAAGGAAGCTGCTCTTGCCAAGGCTAAGGCAGACAAAGAAACTGCTATTGCAAAAGTCAAAGCTGACGCAAAGGCAGAACTTGATGCCGAGATAGCCGAGAAAAACAAGTTATATAGCAACATCAAATCGTTGAACGAAAAGTTGTCCAAATCTGAAGAGTCTAACAAGATATTACTTGGTATTCTCAAAGGTGTTAGAGATTTTATGTTTGAAACATGCGGCCAAAAGTTCAGCGAGGTTGTTCAGATGATTCTTGATCAATGGAAAGCTGGCATCAAACACTTTGCAAAGGAGATGAAAGATCTCTTTCTGCAAGCAATGAGTGACGAGAAGACTATAGAAGGCCGTAAGTCATATGTAAACGATGCTTTTTGGTATGCAAAACTGCTCGTTAAGACGGTTACAGACTGGAAAGGAGATAACGCTACTATCAATTCCCTACAGGATGATGCCGATCGTATTGCTGATGGAACTTGGGAGTCGTATCACCAGCAGCGCAATCTGTTTTTTGAGGCAGCAGTCAATGCTTTGGTTGAAATGGGAAATTGTCCGTCTCAGCGGCATTTGAACCAAAAGCAGGCCGATGCAATCGAGGCTTTTATCAAACAAGATGGAGGTGACAGAGACCTGTTGTGCAGTGAAATTTGGGATAAAGTTAGCCCCAAGGTGAATTATTATTGGCGAGACGGAACTTTCGACGCGCTTGAAGAACTGCGCACAAGAGAGCTATATGACAGAAAAACTGCAACTTCCATTTCATATTCGTCCAGACACATGTAATAAGATTCAATATTTGCCTTTATGTAGAATCGCATAGTAACAACATCAAGATTATTACTATGCGCTATTTCTATTCTTTGTGTCCTTCGGCGAGACCGAAAAAATGCTCCTCGGCTGCGACCTCGTCCTTGTCAATGCCGGGAATGTGGAACAAGAGGGGCTGGTGAGCAATTGCGAAAATGCCCACCATAGCCCAACTCAAATCTATGTAATGATGAATAGGTTCCATATCAGAAGCGACTCTTTACTTCATTACCGGCACCTTGTCCGCGATACTTGCTCTTGGCAGGATTGAAGTTGTAGCGCACAGTGAGTTCAAGGTTGCGAGTGTCGAGGCGCTTGTCAAGATAGATTTCGCGGATGTCGCTGTAGATGGTCGCTTTCTGGCGGATGCTGCCAAAGAGGTCGGTGCAGGCCAGTTTGACGGTAAGACGGTCATTCCAGAAGGCTTTGTAGAGGCTGATGTCGAACTGCCACGACTGGGCGAGGTGAATGTTCTCGGCATCGCCAGCCGAACGCCACGAGAAATCGGCATTGAGCCATGAGTCGAAGGGCAGGTTGATGGCATTATTGAAGCGAATGATAGTCATTGGGCTATTCATCTTCTTGGTCTCGCCACGGTATTGCACTTCAAGGTTCTGCATCTGTGCGGCCATCATCAACTGCGGATGATACTTGCCGAAAGTGGGTGCAACCGATACCATCAGGGAAAGATTGTCATAGCCACGGGCATTGTCCTTACGTAGCAGGGCGATGGTCGGGTCGTCCTTGTAGGATGAATAGGAGGTGATGATGTAGTCGTGGACGCGGGCATAGTCAATCATTCCCGTCAGCCACTTGTAGTTGAGTGCCAGCGAGAGGTTGTCGCGGTACGACGGCT
>JAEEGK010013854.1_pt1 | contig 18096 bp, 17 predicted proteins | sample 8958771 | NCBI WGS metagenome assembly JAEEGK01 (sample SAMN16246547, study PRJNA631951) | gut metagenome | biome: gut microbiome; feature: rumen; material: SC-attached | host: Bos | place: Iran: Karaj | collected 2018-10
CCAATACATGTTAATTCTCTTTTTTCCATTATTTATGACCCCTATACATTATTTGTTTTATTCAGTACAAAATCTCTAGTAATATATCTATCTTTTAATTGAACACTTTTCATTTTTATTCTGATTCAATTTTTACAGTTATCTTCTTTAAATCTGGTTTTGCGGTTAACTTATCCTTTAGAAGAATTATCTGCTCCATTTCTCCTGGGGCCATGATGCGCTTTTTGTTATGCATCACCCGTTCATCATCAAAGTAAACACTTACAAAGGAATCCTTGTAAACTGCCCCCACTCTAAATCGTACCGTCAGCTTGTCGTCCATTCTTTCTACATTGATGGTAGAAGGAACGGTGTAGCGGGCACCATCAGTTGCAGAAACCTCTATCTCGGTCTTGGAATCAGACAACTGGCCCTTGATAAATCTGGCAGCATTTTCTCCTGCACGGGTTGCCTCCTCAGACACATAGTCCACCAAATCGTGTACATGCAAAACATTTCCGCAGGCAAAAACTCCCGGAACATTGGTCTCTAGGGATTCATTTACAATTGGCCCACTTGTAACGGGGCTCATCTCAACCCCAGCATTTCTTGAAAGCTCATTTTCAGGAATAAGGCCGCAGGATAAAAGCAGCGTATCGCAGGTATACCTTTCCTCGGTGCCGGGGATTGGCTTGCTATTTGAATCAACCTCAGCGATGGTAACTGCTGTAAGGTGTTCCTTGCCCTCAATATCCACAACTGTGTGAGACAGCTTTAGCGGAATGCCAAAGTCATCCAGACACTGAACTATATTTCGCTTTAGGCCTCCGGAATATGGCATTAACTCAGCCACCACCTTTACCTTGGCCCCCTCCAATGTCATACGGCGAGCCATGATAAGTCCGATGTCGCCAGAGCCAAGGATTACCACCTCTCGTCCTGGCATATAGCCTTCTATATTTACAAGCCTTTGGGCTGTGCCTGCAGAAAAAATACCGGCCGGTCTAAAGCCAGGGATATTTAATGCTCCTCTTGGGCGCTCACGGCAGCCCATGGCAAGGATGACTGCGCCAGCTTTAATCTGATACATTCCATCCTGGCGACTCATAGCAGTAACAATTCTATCCTGACTTATATCCATTACCATGGTATTTAGCCTGTATTCAATTTTGGCATCCAACACCTTTTCTATAAAACGATAGGCGTACTCAGGACCAGTAAGCTCCTCCTTGAAGGTGTGCAGACCAAATCCGTTGTGAATACACTGGTTTAATATTCCACCCAGCTCTTTGTCTCGCTCCAAAATAAGGATTTTATCAATGCCGGCTTCCCTGGCTGCAACTGCTGCTGCAAGCCCTGCAGGGCCTCCACCAACAATAACGATATCGTAATTTATCATCTAGGCTCCCCTCCCTTCTGATTCTTGGTGCGCTGGATTACGATGTAGGATTGGCCTCCACATTTTGTAATATCCTCATAATCCATACCAAGCTCTCTATGGATAATTTCCATTGTCTTTGGAGAGCAGAAGCCCGACTGACATCTACCCATTCCGGCTCTGGTGCGTCGCTTGATTCCATCCAGAGACTTGGCACCTAATGGCCTGTGAATTGCATCAATAATTTCTCCCTCTGAAATGGATTCACAGCGGCAGATAATGTTACCATATGACGGATTTTCTTTGATTAACTTGTTTCGCTCTTCCATTGATAGGTCCGCTGGGTTTAATATATCCTTTCTGGTACCAACCCAGTCATCCTTTGGCTCCAGGCCCATTTTTTCTTTTATTATTTCAGCAATCATTTCTCCAATTGCAGGGCTTGCCGAAAGGCCAGGTGACTCGATAGCGGCACAGTCAATAAAATTCTTGGCCCCCTTCACCTCGCCGATTATAAAGTCATGATGAATTTCATGGGCGCGAAGACCAGCGAAAGATGTGATAACCTTTCGCATTGGAAGATTTTTAACATGGTCATTTGCCTTGGCAATCAAATCGCTTATGCCATCAGCAGTAGTGTTGGTAGCCTCCATGTCCTCAGTATCGACAGCTGTTGGACCCACCAACAAATTGCCATGAACTGTTGGCGTGATAAGAACGCCCTTGCCAAGACTTGTTGGCTGTGGAAATATGGTGTGACTTACGTGATTGCCCACCTCTTTATCAAGCAGACAGTAATCTCCTCGACGTGGGAGAATCTGGATGGTGTCATCCTTTTGGCAAACCATGTTGTGAATCACGCCGGAATAAACTCCTGCTGCATTCACAACAGCTTTTGTAATGTACTCACCGTTATTGGTTTGAATGTGCCAAAGGCCATCGGAGTCGCTTTTAATATCCTCAACCTGAGTATTAAAGCTAAAGTCCACTCCATTTACATTGGCGTTTTCTGCCATGGCAATGCAAAGCTTGAATGGACAAACTATTCCGCCGGTTGGTGCATACAACGCGCCTTCAACCTTATCTGAAAGATTAGGCTCCATTTCAAGAGCCTCATCTCTGCTTAAAATCCTTAACCCCTTAACGCCATTTTTTATTCCACGGTCATAGAGCTCCTGCAAACCGGAAAGCTCCTCCTTGTGAATACAGACAACCATGGAACCGTTTCTTTTGAAAGGAATATCCAAATCCTTGCAAAGCTCATCCATCATTTCGTTTCCGCGAACATTGAGCTTGGCCATAAGTGTTCCTGTTGGAGCATCAAAGCCTGCATGAATGATTGCGGAATTAGCCTTTGATGTGCCCTCGCATACATCATCACATTTTTCCAACACGCAGACCTTTGCCTGATATCTGGATAATTCTCGGGCGACAGCAGCTCCACTGACGCCTGCCCCTATTACTATGACATCATATATCATATTCTTTTGCCCACCCCCTTGTAGAAGCCACAGCCTTGGCCCAGCCTTTGATACAGGCTCGCCTTTCTTCATCGGACATCTCCGGTGTAAACTCACGGTCAACTGACCAGTTGTTGATAACGTCCTCCTTGCTCTTCCAGTAGCCCACTGCCAAACCAGCCAGGTATGCTGCTCCCATAGCTGTAGTCTCTACGCAGCTAGGACGAAGCACGCTGGTATTGATAATGTCCGACTGAAACTGCATAAGGAAATTATTGTTGGAAGCTCCACCATCAACCTTTAAGGCTGTAAGATGCTTTCCTGAATCAAGCTCCATTGCATGCAAAACATCATAGGTCTGATATGCCAGGGACTCAAGGGTCGCCCTGATTATGTGGTATTTGTTGACACCGCGGGTGAGTCCTGTTATAGCCCCCCTCGCATAAGGGTCCCAGTATGGTGCACCAAGGCCTGTGAAGGCAGGTACAACATAGCATCCGTTGGTATCCTTTACCCTTGTTGCAAAATATTCCGAATCCGGTGAGGAATCCACAATCTTTAGCTCATCTCTAAGCCACTGAATTGCAGCTCCCGCAACATATACAGAACCCTCCAAAGCATAGGTAACTTTTCCGTCCAAGCCCCATGCAATGGTGGTAAGCAAATCGTTTTTGGAAAAAATAGGCTTCTCGCCTGTGTTCATCAGCATAAAGCATCCTGTGCCGTAGGTGTTCTTTGCCTCTCCCTCGTTAAAACAGGTCTGGCCAAACAATGCCGCCTGCTGGTCGCCTGCCGCTCCTGCTATACGGATTGCTCCGCCAAAAAATTCCGGATCAGTCTCTCCATAGATGTAGCTTGAAGGCTTGACCTCCGGAAGCATGCTCTTTGGAATTTCCAAAATCTGGCAAAGCTCATCATCCCACTCTAAAGTGTTGATGTTGAACAACAGGGTTCGGCTGGCATTGGAATAGTCCGTCACATGAACCTTGCCCTTTGTAAGCTTATATATCAACCAGGAATCCACAGTGCCAAAGCAGAGCTGGCCCTTTTCAGCTTTTGCTCTTGCCCCTTCCACGTTATCTAAAATCCAACGGATTTTGGTTCCTGAAAAATATGGATCAAATTTAAGTCCCGTCTTTTGCTGAAACTTTTCAACTATGCCGGGAATCTTTCCCTTCATTTGCTCTGCAAAATCTGCAGTACGGCGACACTGCCAAACTATAGCATGTGAAATTGGCTGGCCTGTTGCCCTGTCCCAGACAATTACTGTCTCACGCTGATTGGTAATGCCTATTGCTGCAATATCATCTGCCGTTGCCCCAACCTGCTGCATGGCAGTTCTTGCCACAGAAAGCTGTGTCTGCCAAATCTCACCTGCATCATGCTCTACCCAACCAGGTTGAGGGAAAAATTGAGTAAACTCCTTTTGTGCCACGGAGCACATCTCTCCCTTTTCATTAAAAAGGATACATCTATTACTTGTAGTTCCGGCATCTAACGCCATAACATATTTAGCCATGTAAAACCCCTCCTTAGTAAAATTTTAGCACAGTTAGACGCATATTTCACAGGAAAGGACAAAATAAAAAGGCCACCGGAAATCTAATCCGGTAGCCCTGATTTTAATAATTATTTCTGTGCATCCATGATTGCGTTGAATAAGTCATCGTACTCTTCGAATGCTGGATACTGTGGGTAATCCTTCTTGATAGCATCTGTACTTCTGAAAAGGAAGCCAGCCTTTGATGCCTCAATCATAGCAAGGTCGTTGAAGCTATCGCCGCTTGCAATTGTCTCAAATCCGCAAGACTGAAGAGCTCTAACTGTTGTAAGCTTGCTCTTTTCGCAGCGCATCTTGTAACCTGTAATCTCTCCATTGTCAGCAACTACTAACTCGTTGCAGAAGATTGTTGGCATGCCAAGCTTTGCCATAAGAGGACCTGCGAACTGTGAGAAAGTATCACTGATTATGATAACCTGTCCGTTTGCTCTAAGCTTATCTAAAAACTCCTTTGCACCTGGAAGTGGATCAATAGTTGCGATTGTATCCTGTATTTCTTTTAATCCTAAACCGTGTTCCTTTAAAATATCAATTCTGTATTTCATGAGCTTGTCATAATCTGGCTCATCTCTTGTTGTCTTTTCAAGCTCAGGAATTCCTGTAGCCTTTGCAAATGCAATCCAAATCTCTGGTACTAATACACCTTCTAAGTCTAAGCAAGTAACGTACATAAATAACATATCTCCTTTGTATAACTATATATAAATGAGCTTATTTAAAACTCTTTAGAAAAATCTAATAACAGAAATGATTCCGCCAAGAGCCGCCTGTCTCTCGTTAAATTCTGCCTCGGTCATTTCTTCTGTGACAAATCCTACCTCGTTATCCAAGTCTAAGCCTGCATACTCAACCTTGCCAAATTCATTCTCTATATCTGACTGAAGTGCTGATGTTCTAACGAAATACTTAAATGACTGCTCAGCTGGGTTAGCAAGCTCAAGCTTCTCGTCTGACCAACCAATCTTAACTGGTCTTTCAACATTACGTGCCAAGAAAACCATATCGCCAACAACTGCCGAAGCTGTTGGAAGGGCACCTGCGCCTGCACCATAGTACATAGACTCACCAAGCATATTTCCCTTAACTGCTACTGCGTTCATAACGCCTGAAACATGATATAACATCTGCTCTGGTGTAACTAAGTAAGGAGCTACACGACAGCTATATGTATCACCAGACTTTACGCTGCGAGCGATAAGCTTGATGCTCTTGCCCATAGCCTTGGCATACTTGAAATCTGTTGAAGAGATTTTGCTGATACCCTCTGTTGGAATATCGTTAAAATCAACATTTTTGCCTGCGATTAATGATGTAAGGATGGCAATCTTTCTGCAGCTATCGTGACCCTCAACATCTGCTGTTGGATCCTTTTCTGCATAACCAAGAGCCTGTGCCTCTGCAAGAATCTCATCATAATCACTACCAAACTGCTCCATGTTTGTGAGCATGTAGTTAGTTGTACCATTACAAATTGCATCGATTTCTTCGATTACATCACCTGTAAGACATGCTGTGATAGTACGAATAATTGGAATACCACCACCAACAGCTGCTTCAAATACGAAGTTAGTGTTGTTTGCATCTGCAATCTGCATTAACTCGGCACCTTTATCTGCTACAAGGGCTTTGTTTGAGGTTGTGACTGATTTGCCTGCCTCAAGCATTGCTTTAACAAATGTAAAAGCTGGCTCAACACCACCCATTGTCTCAACAACGATTTGTACTTCCTTGTCATTTGCGATTTCCATGTAATCTTTAACAAAACATTCTTCATGTGGATCCCCTGGGAAATCTCTTAAGTCAAGGATATATTTAATATCTAAAGACTCACCTATTCTTTCCTTGATGATATCCTTGTTTGTGTCAAGAACCTTTGCTACTCCGGAACCGATTGTTCCGTATCCCATGATTGCTACTTTCATCGTGTCACTCCCTTGCTAAAATTTTTACGTAATGAATTCCATTTACATTTTCGATTGCTGATACTAAATCCGAGAAATCCCCAGAATCCTCCAGCACATCAACTGAAATGGTAAGCGTTGCAACACCATTTACGGGTATACTTTGATGGATAGTTAATATGTTTACATTGAAGTGAGCCATCTCGTCTAAGACTCTAGACAAAATGCCGGGCTCGTCCTCCAGCTGAATAACCATATTGATCGTCTTTCCCTTGGTATCCTCGTGAAAAGGAAAAATGTCATCCTTGTATTTGTAAAAAGAGCTACGGCTAATTCCTACAACCTCAGTAGCTTCTTGAACAGAGCTGCACTTGCCTGTGTCAATGAGCTTCTTGGCCGCAACAACCTTAAGCAATACCTCGGGTACAGCTTTTTCTTTCAAAACAAAATAGGTAGTTTTCTCTGCCATAATTCCTCCAAGAGTGTCTTTAGCACAAAAACATTTGTACACGCTCAGAAGATAATAACATTAAATACTACCTACTTTCAAGCCTTTTTTATTAAATTTATCTAATCATCTACCACAGCACCGCGGTCTGGGCAGCCTAGGGACATCCACTTAAGGTATGCGTTCATGAACGGGGTAAGCTTGCCATCTAATACGGCATCTGCATTGCCTGACTCCTCACCTGTACGCAAATCCTTTACCATTGTATATGGCTGAAGGACATATGAACGAATCTGATTGCCCCAGCCTATCTCTGAAACCTCGCCTCGGATTCCACTGGCCTTTTCAGCATTCTCCTCCTGCTTTAAAAGAAGAAGCTTGGTCTTTAACATTTGCATGGCCTTGTCTTTGTTCATATGCTGGCTTCGCTCGTTCTGGCATGTAACCACAATTCCTGTTGGGAAGTGAGTGATACGGATGGCAGAACTGGTCTTGTTAATGTGCTGACCGCCGGCACCAGATGAACGATAGGTGTCGATTCGGATATCCTCATCCCTAATCTCAACGTCAACATCTTCCTCGATATCTGGCATTACGTCACAGGATGCAAAGGATGTCTGTCTCTTGCCCTGTGCATTAAATGGAGAAATACGCACAAGTCTGTGGATACCCTTTTCTGACTTAAGATATCCGTATGCATTCTCTCCATTAACCTGGAAAGTAACAGCCTTGATTCCGGCTTCGTCACCCTCCTGATAATCTAACTCTTCTACTTCAAAGCCTATATCAGAAGCCCAACGTGTGTACATACGATACAGCATCTGCACCCAGTCACAGGCCTCTACTCCACCGGCTCCTGAGTGAAGTGTAACGATGGCATTGTCTCCATCGTATTCCCCTGAAAGCAAAGTCTTCATTCGAAGATTCTCCAGGGAGGTTTCGAATTCTTCTATTAAAAGAGCAACTGTGTCAACGATTTCCTGATCCTCTTCCTCGTTGCCAAGCTCTATGTAATCTTCTATCTCTTGATATAAATCATCAATCTTGTCTATTACCTGGACATCATCCTTCATAGACTTAAGCTCTTTCATCTTGGCAGTAGATACTTGTGCATCTGCCCAAAAATCTGGAGCTTCCATTTCTCGCTCTAGCTCTTCGATTCGCGCTTTTTTAGCTGCGACGTCAAAGTGAATCCCTCACTTCCGTCATAGTATTTTTCTGAGCCAGTAAGCGTTGCTTAAACTGATCAAGCTCTATCACGAAATCACCTCTTTCCTTGGCACTTATTTCTTGAGCTCCTCAAGTGCTCTCTGTATCTGGTTGTCCTTGTCGGTGCTATACTTTTCATCCTCTTCTCCAAGGAACTCAAACTTAAGCTCAATATCAGGATTGATTCCCTTGCCCTGAATGCACTCGCCACTTGGAGTGTAATAGGTCTGTGTTGTGAGCTTTATAGCTGAACCATCTGAGAATGGTATTGTAGACTGAACAATTCCTTTTCCAAATGTCTTGGTTCCAATAATAGTTGCATAATCGAAATCACGGAGTGCTCCTGTGAAAATCTCGGCAGCAGAAGCTGTGTTGCCGTTAACCAAAACTATCATTGGTATATTCTTTTGATGCTTGTCATCTGAAGTGAAATCTTCCTGCTTCTCATACTTGTCCTGAGTGTAAACAACTACACCCTTTGGCAGCAGATAATCAAGCATATCTACAACTGAATCCAAAAGACCGCCACCATTATCACGCATATCAAAAATGACAGAAGTCATGCCCTGGCTTTCAAGGTCCTCGTAGGCAGCCACAAAATCATTGTAGGTGGTCTCTGCAAACTGAGACACTGCAATATATCCAACCTTGTCATCTAACATCTTGTGCTCTACTGTTGGAGCTGAGATAGATGCTCTGGTACATGTAACAGTAATTTCCTTGTCACCTCTAGAGATAACAAGCTCAACCTTGGTACCTTCCTCGCCACGAATATGCTGAACAAATTCATCAAGCTCCTCATCTACTGCAATAAATTTATCTGCAGAAATGATTGTATCGCCCTCTTTAAGACCAGCCTTTTCTGCAGGAGTATCAGGGTAAACCTTGGTGATTTGCACTGCACCTGTTCCCTTATCCTTTTGAAGCAATGCGCCTATACCTGCATAGTTTGCAGAAAGTGCTTGTCTGTATTCCTCATATTCCTCTGTAGTAAAGTACTCAGAATAAGGGTCGTCCAGGCTATCTAAAAGCCCTGCGTAGACACCCTCTGTAAGCTGCTCGTCAGTAACATCCTTATAATAGAACTGATTAATATAAGTAATGATTGTTTCAAGCTTGTTGGAAGATGGTCCCTCAATTAGCTCATCTGCACTGAGCTTACCCATTACACCCTCTGACTGGGCTTCGCGCTCTTTGGTAAGTCCCCTCAGGTAAACATTCCCAAGGACAAGTGTAATAACCATTCCAAAAATAGTACCCAGTACTGCAGCAATAACTATAGGAAATCTCTTTTTCCTGCCCTCGTCATACACTGGTCCTGGATGCTCTGCCAACTTTTCTGATTCATATTGTGATTCGTATTCGTCCATTTTATTCTCCCGTTTACACACGTAAATGCTTGTGTAATGTAACTCTAGATCCTAACCAACCGATTCCAATACCAAGTGCTAATGAAACTGGAATCAGTGTTTTAAATATTACCTCTACTGGTATGAAATTAACCATGTTGCTAAGGAAGCTAAACTCGTTAGCTGCATACTCGATAACCTTTTCATATATTAAGAAAAGCAATCCAAGAGGAATGATTGAACCAATCAATCCAATGAAAATACCCTCTACCACGAATGGTGCTCGAACAAATGCATCCTTTGCACCGATTAATTTCATAATAGCTATCTCTTCTCGACGTACAGAAATACCTACCATAACTGTATTGCTGATAAGGAAGACTGATACAGCAAGAAGTATAACTACAATAGCCATCGACACAATTGTGATTGCGCTGTTGATGTCGGTAAGTGTCTTGGCTGCAACCTCTGACTTGTTTACCATTCGAACACCGTCGGTGCCCTCTAAGAATGATACAAGTGTCGACTGCATTGCAACGTCGCTAAGATATATTTCAAAGTTTGCTGAGTTGGCAAGTGGATTGTCATCCGCAAAACTTTCCGCTGCCTTCTCGTTGTCTCCAAAGTATTCACTCTTGTATGTCTCCCAGGCTTCCTCTGGTGAAACATAGTGATAGCTTGAAACCTCTGGTCGCTTTGAAATCTCGTTTCCAATCTCCTCTATGCGCTGTTGAGATATGCCCTCATCAAAAAAGACTGTGACGGCAACACCTTCCTCAGCAGTCTTTACCATAGATTGAAAATTAGTTCCAAGTGAATAAAAAATACCAAACAAGAAAATACAAGCGGTCATGGTAGCCATTGATGCAAGAGAAAACATTTTGTTTCTCCAGACATTCTTAAGACCCTGGCCCACGTTGTATAAATATGTGCTAATCTTCATAGTCGTCACCTCCAACGTCGCTAACTACCACGCCCTTTTTGATGGTGATAACTCTTTTGTTCATAGCTCTGACTATTTCATTGTTATGAGTAACTACAACTACTGTTGTACCTCTCTGGTTGATTTCGTCCAAAAGACGCATAATCTCCCATGTATTATCACTGTCCAGATTTCCAGTAGGCTCGTCTGCAAGAATAATCTTTGGCTCATTGACAAGAGCTCTTGCTATGGCAACTCTCTGCTGCTCTCCACCTGATAACTGGTTTGGACGTGACTTGTATTTAGCTGCAAGACCAACAAGGGAAAGGATTGTAGGAACCTTTTTCTTGATATCCTTGTTGGATGACTCTACAACCTTCATTGCAAAGGCAACGTTTTCGTATACGTTTCTGTCAGGTAAAAGGCGGAAATTCTGGAACACAACGCCAACGTTTCTACGATACATAGGCACCTTTTTGTGTGTAACCTTTTTTAAATCCTGACCGTTTATATAAATCTTTCCTTTTGAAGGCTCTAATTCCTTTAAAAGGAGTCGGATAAGTGTTGATTTACCTGATCCACTATCACCCATTATGAATACAAATTCGCCTGGATCGATATGAATCGTAACATCTTCAAGGGCTGGCTTGCCAACCTCGTACGATTTGCTAACGTGATCTAATCGTATCAATTTCTATACCTCGTTTCGTTTGCTATATATTGAAGGTGTTAAAACTTTTCATCCTCCATATACTTCATGTATTTTACTACCATGAGAGCAATTTTGAAAGTAATTGCATCTTCGAAAACTCTAAGATCAAGACCGGTACTCTTTTCAAGCTTGTCTAGTCTGTACACAAGAGTATTACGGTGAATGTAAAGCTGTCTTGATGTCTCTGAAACATTAAGGCTGTTCTCAAAGAACTTGCTGATAGTAGTCAAGGTCTCTTCATCGAAATCATCTGGTGACTTGTTGTCAAAAATCTCAGAAATAAACATTTTGCAAAGGGGTATTGGAAGCTGATAAATAAGACGACCAATTCCAAGTGCAGAATATGCAATAATCTTTTTGTCGCTAAAGAAAATCTTGCCAACATCCATTGCCATTGAAGCTTCCTTATAAGAACGAGAAACCTCCTTAATCTCTCCTACGACTGTACCGTAGGAAATACGGATGTTTTTAGAATCTTTATCGTGGAAGGCATCGATAATAACAGCGGCAATCTTGTCGATATCCTCGTAGCTGTCGTTGTCGCCAAGCTCTTTAACTACTATTATATTGTGCTCGTCTACAGCTGTGACAAAATCCTTGGCCTTGCCACCGAATACTGAGCGAACTCTGTCGAGCTCGTCGCCATCCTTGTCCGGGCCAACCTCCACAATCATAACCACACGACGGGCATTGATATCTACATGAAGCTTTTTAGAGCGATTGTAAATATCTACCAATAAGAGATTATCCAAAAGAAGATTCTTGATAAAGTTATCCTTATCAAATCGCTCCTTGTAAGCTATCATCAACTCCTGAATCTGGAAGGCTGCAATCTTTCCTATTGTAGATGCATCCTCACCATCTCCACCAGCAAGAATAACAAACTCAAGCTGCTGGTCATCAAACACCTTGAAGAAATGACAGCCTAAGGCTACCTGACTATCTGCTTCAGATGCCGCAAAGACTGATACCGCGTCAGTGTACTGTGCATTGTCACTAAACGTAGATGCACATACAACTCCGTCGGAATCCATAACAGCGAGATTCACTTTAGTAAGCTGATGTAACCCTTCTATGGTATTTTGCATAATCTGATTCGAAATCATATCGAATACCTCCTAGTTATATATGCAATATAAACAATGTGCAAACCTATTTTTGCATATAAATTCACATAACCTAAGCACATTTTAATATAAATAACCAAAAAATGAAATAGTAAACTAATAAATATTTATGCAAATTTACAACTCTAGGTAAAATGATACAAAATGTGCAGCTATTGTGAACTCAGAATCAATAAGGATTATTGTCTGATAATTCACAGATATATCAGAAAAGTAATACTCTACTTTAAAGTCAAGTCTTTTCGTCAAATTCACAACATTTGTTTATTTGACCCAAAACATACATTCTGTGCTTTTGTGGATAACTTTTCGGATAAGTTCTTAAATAAGGTGGATAAAGTGGATAACTCGTTTACAAGTCCGTTTTTTCGGATTTATTGAGAGAAGATTGGTTGATAAAATATTACGTTTACACACAACTCCCTGAAGTCTCAGAATTATATTTCAACAGTTTTTGTGCATATTTATGGATTTTCAGTCAATTCTTTACAAATAAATATTCAGACAATTCTCGATTTGTTCTAGTAAATTTTACTAATTCGTTTTCGCAAATTCCCCTATCTGATTTCAACTATGCAGTTAAAAAGTTTTCTTGTAAAGAAACGATGGGATATTTCCAGCGAAGCCCGGTTTTACCTGCCAGGGGATTTAGAAATCATTTCCGTATAAATAAAAAAGAAAAGTGGCACTGATAGCAGTGCCACTAATTATCATTATTAGAAAATACGTCTAATAGCTAATATCTTCTTGTAATCAACATTTGAATATGTGATACCCGTTCTGTATGTAGAAGCATGTAAGAGCTTGCCGTTACCAGCGTAAAGACCTACGTGTCCTGAGTAACATACGATATCACCAGGCTGAATCTCTTCACGAGATACACCATAACCAACATTACGAAGAGCACTTGAAGAATGTGGAAGGTTTACACCGAACGCACTGTAAGTACTCATTACAAATCCTGAACAGTCAGTACCCTTTGTAAGTGATGAACCACCGTATACATATGGGTTACCAACGAACTGCTGGCCATAAGCAACTACTGCGCCACCGCCTGAACCTGAAGGTGCTGCGTATGACTGTGCAGGTGCTGGCTCTGCTGCAGCTGTCTCTGATGAAGCTGCTGCCTGTGCCTGTTGCTGCTCTTGCTGACGTCTCTGAACTGCTGCTGCAGCCTCAGTTGCCTTCTTGGCAGCCTCCTGAGCCTTTCTCTTTTCTTCCTCTTCGCGAGCTAAACGAGCGATTTCTGCTTCCTTTGACTCAGCTACTGTAAAGTCTGTTGAAAGACTTACATAGTCCATGCTAACGAAACCTTCGCCGGCATTACATGTAACCTTTACCCAGCCTTGAGCTGCTGTAGACTCATCAATAACTGTAAGGTCATCGCCTGCTGGAATCATATCGATTACGTCAGACTCTGTAGTTGCCTCTTCTCTAACGTAGAGAGTCTGAGTCTCTACCTTAGCAAGACGTCTTGAAACCTCTCTTGCAAGATTCTCATCGTTTTGAACTACAAACTCGCTCTTAACAAAACCGGTAACATCGCCAGATTTGATCTTGAGCCATGTACCATCCTCTGCCTCAACAGACTCTAATATTGTAGCTGCTGAGTTGTTATAAAGCTTACCAACGTACTCGCTATCAGCTGTTGCTGACTCACGAATATATACGTAATTATCTACCTGTGCTATTGCAATATTTGCGTATGGATTTTCTTCTGCTTCAACGCCTTTAGAAACAGACTTTGCACCACTATCTGCCAACTGAGACTCAGTTGTAATAGAAGTGGCATCGGCTAACATATCATTTACAGTAAGTGCAGCACCTGCAAACGCTGTATAGCTGGCTGACTCTAATACGCCAGTAGTGCTTGAAAGCGCAGAAACGCCAGACAAAGCACTAGAAGCGCTAGTAGTTAATGTAAGGCTAAAAACCATAGCGCCGCCTGCAAGTGAATAACTAACTGCCTTAGTCCACTTTAAATTCATTATACTAAAATAACCTCCGAAATGTTACGAACTTGTTACATCTATTCATTATATATACATTATACTCTCGTGTCAACCCCTGATTTTATTTGCTTTTATATATGGTGATATATTCCAATAAACTTGTAATATTTTGCGTAATATTTGATTTATTTTTTACTAAACTATTTCGCCTGTAAATATTTCTCAATAGATGTAATGGCATTTGCCCCATCTGCTGTTGCTGTAATTACCTGGCGAAGCTGCTTAGCTCTGGCATCACCTGCCACGAAAATACCTGGAATTGATGTGACACAAGTTTCGTCTGCAACTATGTATCCTTTTTCATCTGATGCAGGAAGCCCGCTGATGGAATTGGTATTTGGAGTAGTACCAACTGCGATGAATATTCCCTCTACCGGAAGCGACCTGTTATCGGATGTCTTCCTATTATATATGTTGATAGATTCAACCTGGCTTTCTCCGTTGATGGATTCTACTGTTGAATCGTAGATGATTTCGATTTTGTCTGTTGCCATAACCTGCTGCTGCAAAACCTGAGCTCCTCTAAACTCATCTCTTCTATGAATAAGATATACCTTTTTGCAAAATCTAGCTAAATAGATGGCGTCCTCTAAGGCTACATCGCCTCCACCTACAACTGCAACCTCCTTGTCTTTAAAGAAAGCTCCGTCGCATGTTGCACAGTAAGATACGCCAACTCCTGACAACTCTTCTTCACCTGGGCATCCAAGCTTAGTGTTTGATGCACCAGTTGCAATAATAACTGTTTTGGTTGTGAATGTCTCTTTTTTGGTGACAAGCTCCTTGAGCCCGTCCTTTTCATTTATTGCACTAACTCTTCCACGGGCAAACTGAACCCCAAGCTTATCGCAATGACTACGCATGCTTTCAGCCAACTCAGTTCCTGATACCCCTGGAAAGCCCGGATAATTGTCTATTTCGTAAGTGCTAAGAATTTGCCCCCCACTTATAGAGCTTGTATCAAGCACCAGCACATTAAGGCCTGCTCGTTTACCATATATACCTGCAGCCAAACCTGCTGGACCTGCGCCTATAATTACTACATCATATATCATAAAAGTTCTCCCGAATTGTTATTTGATGGCGATAGCCTCTGCCTCTAATAATACATCCTTAGGAATTCTAGCTACCTCGATGCATGAGCGTGCTGGGAATGGCTCTGGAAAATACTTTGCATATACTTCGTTGATAGCTGCAAAATCTTCCATGTTCTTGATGAATACTGTTGTCTTAACAACATTCTTCATTGATGAGCCAGCTGCCTCTAAAAGTGCTGTCATGCTCTTGAAAACTCTATCTGCCTGTGCTGCTGCACCTTCTGGAATCTCGCCTGTGGCTGGATCTACTGGAATGATACCAGATGTGTAAACCATGCCATTAACCTCGATAGCCTGTGAATATGGGCCGATAGCTGCTGGAGCCTTGTCTGTTGCAATAACGTTTTTCATTTGTGTAACCTCCTATTATTATACCCTGCGGATTTTACCGTCATTAAGGGTAATTTTGCGTTCTTTATATAATCTTCCAACGGCACGCTTAAAGGCCGCCTTTGAAAGACCTGTCTCTCTTTTGATAACCTCCGGTGACGCCTTTTCTGAAAAAGGAAGAACACCTGCATAGCTGTCTATTAAATCAAGAAGTGCCTCGGCATCCTCGTCCATCTGAACGTATGCCTTGTCACGAATAGTAACATCGCACTTGCCATCCTCCTTGATGCCAGTGATTCTAACCATAAGCACATCACCAATTCTAAATTTGGAAACATCCTCGTGGCGTGGAATCATTGCAGAGTACTTGTCCTGCAATGCCACAAAGGTACCAAAGTCATGACCGAACTCGTAAATGCGGGCCTCAACCTCATCGCCTACAGCAAAAGGTGGCTTTTTTGAAAGGAGCTCATAAATCCCCTTCATGCTACCGCAAAGCCTCTGGCTCTTATCGATATATACTCTAACGAGAATCTCGTCTCCCTCTGATGGTTGACGAGTCATCTCTTTAAATGGAAGGAATAGGTCCTTTTCAAGTCCCCAGTCTAAGAAAGCTCCCACCTTGTTAATCTGGCTAACTGTAAGGACTCCAAACTGCCCTAGAGTAAGCTTTGGAACGTTGACTGTAGCTATCAGCCTATCCTTAGAATCCTTGTAAACAAAAATAGAGAGCTCATCTCCTATCTTGCAGTCTTCCGGTACCTGCTTTTTAGGTAGCAGGACCTTGTCTGTGCCATCTGTGAGATAAACTCCAAACTCAACTCGTTTTTCTATTTTAAGCTTTTGAATTTCGCCTAACTTCATTATTTATACTCCACTATTGTATATACATCATCATCCTTTTTGAGAACTACCTGGTAGCCCGTCTCTAATTCTACCAAATGTACATCCAGTTCATCAAATAATAATGCTGCCTTTTTGTAATTTACATCTATCACTGAAAAATCTTCTTTAGGTAAAAATCTGCGGGTTACATCTATATAGTAGGAATTGTTCATGTGATTGTTGGAATCGATGTGATTCTCAGTAACCTTAAATACACCAACCTTGGTTCCATCACCATTGTGATATTGTAGCTTGTTTCTATCAAAATGGTACTTTGGAGCATCATCGTCAAGCGGGTATGCAGCTAGAATCTTATCATCCAAACGGGCTGGACGAAGATTCTCCAAATCCATAAGCACCCACAGTGAATCGGCGTACACCAAAAGCTCTCCATCCTCAGTGCTAATTGAATACACACGTCTTGCCATCATGCCTCTCACCTGATATGGATAGGTGTTGATAACTATTCTTTCCATATATTTAGGCATTCTGTTGATATGAATCTCGTAGGTGGTAACAAACCAGCCTCGCTTTAATGGCGCAAGATAAAACACTCCTACTCCCACATCATCTGAGTGGAAGCAGCTGCAGTCCTGCATGTAGTTAACAAGACTGTTGTATGTTAGATTGAGATTGGCATCTACTTCGCTGTAGCTGATTCGATCGGTATATTGATACATAAAAAACTCCAGATAATAAAATAGACCTAAGCACTTGCTTAGGTCGTTAGCTGGCCCACAAGGATTCGAACCTTGAAATGACGGAGTCAGAGTCCGTTGCCTTACCATTTGGCGATGGGCCATTAAGTATTCGATGACCGCCGGTTGCTTAATTACCGCGTCAACGAATGCTATTATAAAGCATAGATTTTAAAATATCAAGCACTTTTTGAAACCTTTTTTAAAATTTTAACAACTGTCCATCAAGAATGTCATATTTAACCGGCTCAAGCCACGTAATTACAGCGTTTCCGGCGGTTTTGTCTGCCACTTCTTTTTCAAAAATTTCTATTAAATCCAGCGGTACAACAGAAGATATTTTAACTTCTGCTGCAAAATCTGTATTTAATATAGGAAGCTGTCTTTCTCGAAGGATATATTCTATTTTACCATATCCATTGTAATCTGTATCTATCTCACAGGTCTTGCCATCCTTTGGCTCTAAAATAACTGAGTTCTTAAGGCCCTCCTGTACAGCCTTTTGGTATGCACGAACAAGACCACCTGTGCCCAGAAGTACACCGCCAAAGTATCTGGTTACTACGGCAACACAGTTGTGGATGTTTTCTTTAAGAAGGACATCTAACATTGGGCGGCCTGCAGTCTGGGCCGGCTCCCCATCGTCGTTGCAGCGGGTAACCTCGTTGTTGTGGCCAATAACAAAGGCTGAGCAGTTGTGTCTGGCGTCCCAGTACTCCTTTTTCTTTGCGTTAATAAATGCTACCGCCTCTTCCTCTGAGCTAACCGGAGACACATGAGCGATAAACCTTGACTTCTTTTCCTCGATTTCACCTGTACCGGCTTCATATACTATTTTGTATTCTTTATTATCCATAATCTATTCCTAAACACACTATATTCACACTTGACTTTATTATAAAAGATTATTTTGCTATAATGAAGTCTAAATTGGAGGTTATTATGAATTACGGAAAAGAACATGCGGCTAAGCAAGCTGCCAGATTATCTGGTCGTTCTAAGAAACGAAAGCGCCATAGCGCAGGCCT
>JAEEGK010013855.1_pt1 | contig 18096 bp, 12 predicted proteins | sample 8958771 | NCBI WGS metagenome assembly JAEEGK01 (sample SAMN16246547, study PRJNA631951) | gut metagenome | biome: gut microbiome; feature: rumen; material: SC-attached | host: Bos | place: Iran: Karaj | collected 2018-10
ATCCCCAATCCCCATGAAGATATTTTAAAAATATATATTTATTTCAAAGAGATAAAAATTCTATTAAATTATTTTAAAAAATAATTAAATTGAATTAGTCTAATTTTCATTATTTTAATTAATATAATTATCTACCATTATTAATATTATAATTATCAATAGGTGTTAAATTCTTTATTCCTTTTTTAATCCCAGAAATTCTTTTCTCATTAATATATTCTATTATTTTTTTCCATTCTAGTTTAATTAAAAAAAAATATACTATTTAAATATAATTGTTTTTAAAACTAATTGTTAAAATTTAATAAACTAATAAAAGTATTATAATCTTGAATAAAAATATCTATATTATTACAATATTTAATAAATTGATAATTCATTCTTTCTTCATGTCTCTTATTTAAATTATCATATTCAGTTAAATAAGTGGACAAATAATACCCATAATATTTATGTAAAAAATCCAAACTTAAATAATCATTTTTTGGAATATTTTTTACCTTTTTCAATTTATTATATCTTTCAACATAAGCATTTCTACTCATTTTAAAATCTTCATAAACTTTTAAAGAATCATTTAATTCTTTTTCCATAAATTTAAAGAAATATCTTAATTCTTTTTGAAAAAAATCACTTTGGTCTTTATAACCATTACTCCACTTATCAGCTGTTTGAGATAATCTTTCAAATTTTTCAGAAAAATTTTTTTGAGAAGAATAAATTAATTGTAAATTTTTAAAAGATTCTGATAAATTTTTCATAGCATTTTTACAATTTTCAAAAGCAGAAAGAACTAAATCAAAACTTTGAGTTAATTTATTAAAAGCAAGAGTCTTTTTAGCAATATCATCTTTTAAAGAAATAGCAGTTTTATCTCTTTGTTCAGTAATAATACAACTAATATTTCCTTCTAAATTACAGAAATTTTCAAAAGAATTAGGAACATGAATTTTTTCCAATTCTTTTTTTTTCTTTTCAAAATCTTTTAAATTTAAAGAAAGAAAGAATTGAAAAATAGGAGTAGCTCTAATAAATTTATAATGACTTAAAGAATTCATAAAAAAATTTAAATATATCATTTTTTTATCAGAATTATCTTTCATATTAACATGTCTTGCAGGAACTGAAGAAACAATTAATCCAGGATATATTTCTTTTAATTTTTGATATAACCAATCAAAATCAGTTAATTTTCTTTCAACCTTATAATTTAATTCTGGAGTTGATATTGTATATTGATAATAAGACCAAGAAAAAAATCCTTCTTTTTTAAAAACAGGTTCACTTACTATTATTTTTAAATCTTCTTTATTTATTATTTCATGATCTTCAAATTTTTGACATGGAAAATATACTGAAAAATCTTCAAAAGGATTAGTTGATAATTTATTTAAGGATGAATCAATTTTTTCATTTTTTAATTCTGGTTTCTGAGATGTTTGAATACTTTCTTTTTTTTGATTTTCATTATTATTTGTATTTTCTAAATTTTGATTTTGAGTTAAATTTTTATCTAAAAGAGAAAAATCTAATGAATTCATTTTATTTTCTAATTCTTGATTATTTAAATTATTTTCATTTATGTTATTATCATTATTTATATTTTTATTATAATCTTCTTGATTTTCTTTATTCTCACTCTGTTCTATTTCATTATTTTGATTTGTATTATCTTCATTTTGATTATTATCATTTTGAACAGCTTCTTCATTGTTCATATTCATATTTGGAATTGAAGATATATTCTTATTACTTTGAAATTTATTTACTACATTTTTTAATTCTTTCATTGTCCAATCTTCCAATTGAATTTCTCCTTCTCTAAAGCTTGATAAAAAATTAAAAAATTCATCTGGATCATATCCTTTATCAATAATTTCACTTCTTAAATAAGATTGTTTATCTTCGACTGATTCCATTAAATTTTATAAATAAATGATATTATAATATAATTTAAAAAAAATACAATTTTTTTATTAATCATTTATTAATTTTTTATTTATTTATTTGCATAAATTTAATTTGTCTTTTATTATTGAGTAATAATGATATTTCATAGTTAAGTCTTTAAATTGTTCTTTAAAGGTTTCAAAATCTATTTTTTTAGTCATAAAATCTTGAATAACTCTTTGTCTTGGTTTTTGGTAATTTTCTTCAATATAATTTTTCATTTCTTCAATTAATTTTTCAACAGTAACTTGACTTTCTAAATTTTGTTTTTGACCATATAAATTCTTTAATTCTTTTTCTTTTTCTTCATATTGATTTTTACATTTTTCAATGTTATTTTTGATATTTTCATATTGAGATTTTTTAGCTTCATATTGATTATTTAAATTCTTAACTTCATTTAATAAGGCTTCATTCATATTTCTTGAATCTTTTGTATATTCATTTACATAATGTTCTGGGTTAAAATTTATATAAATTAATTCTTCAATTGATTTCTTATTTAAATCTTCTGCTAGATCTTTCAAAATTTTTTGTTCATCTGGTGAGTTCATTTTTTTATATTATTTTTTAATTTTTTATAATTTTTAAAATAATGATTTTTTAATCATTTTAAATTTTTTAGGTTTCTAATATTATAAAATAAATATCTAATAAAAATAATACCTTTTTGACTTCAAATAATATTATAATAAAAATAAAAATCTTACAATAAAAAACCAAAATAATACTTTTTATATTACTATAATTTTATAAAATTCTTTTTTAAACATAAAAATTATTAATAGGAAAATTATTATTCGAATTATTTTGATAATTCCAATTATAAAAAATATCTTTATGATTAATATTATGAAATGTATTATAAGGAAAATCATAGTTGTAAATAATATTCATTTGATTTTGAGGTTTATTAATATAATTAACTTTAAAAAAATTATTTCCTTGATTTTTATAATTGAAATATTTTTCTTTACTTAAGTGACATCTATTACATTCTTTTCTAAAATAAAAATTTAAATTATTACATTTTGGACATTGCCAATCACCTTTTCTTTCAACCAAACATTTTTTCTTTTTATCTTCTAAATTTTTTTCTTTCATTTCTTTTTTAATACGTTTTAAAGTTTTAGGCGATTTTATTTCATAACATCTATTACATTTAATTCTTGATTCAAAATTAAAATTATTACATTTTGAACATTCCCATCCTCTTTTACCAAATCTTTCAAATATATAATCTTTTTCTTTTAAATTTTCTAAATTTTTTTCTTCTTCTTGATTATAATTTATATTTTGATTTTCTTCTTTATTATTAAAGAAAAAAGCATTTTTGAAATAATTTATATTATTATTCCAACATGGATTAATATTATTTTCACATATGTTATTGAAATTTATTTTTTTGATAAATGAAGATTTTAGAAAATAATTATTATTATCATTTTTTTCTTCTTCACTTAAATCTTTATTATTATTAATCTTATTTCTAAAATTTGGTTTATCAGAATCTGAATTTATTGAGTTTTCTAAATCAATTATAAATTCTTTTTCACTTTCTGGAGTTTCTCCTTCGATTTTTTTTAATAAACTTGATGATAAAAATCTTTTTTCTAAAATATCAATTCCATTATAATTATTATCTAAAGATTTAAATCCATTATTATATAAATTTCCATTTATATTATCATCTTCTGGCATTATTATAAATAATGCTCTGTTAAATATTTGATTTTTATTTAAGTTTATTATAGATTTATCCATTTGGGAATAAAAGAATTAGAATAAAAATATTAATTTTTTTAAGATATTTTTTCATTAGAATTATTTTGTATTATAATATTTTATTTATTTGATTAAAAATTAAATAATAAATTAATAAATTTTTTGGATTTAATTAATAAAATAAATATATAATTTTGTCTTTTTTCTAATTGAAAATATGTATTAAATTTTCTCAAAACTTAAAAGTCTTTTTTAAAGCTTAAAAAAAGGACAAAAGAATAAAAAACATTTCCCTTTATAAATTCTTGATTGTAAAACTTTAATCTTAAAAAAAATATACTATAAATTAGGTTTTAAAATAATTATTTAACTTTATTAATTATTGATTAATCAATCCCAATATAAAAAAAATAAAAGATTAAATATATATTTAATTATATTAAAAATATATTTAAATTTTATATATTATTAAAATAAAAAAAACCTAAAATCTCATACAATCCAAACTTGAAAAACTAAAATATGATTTGGCAAAAAGAGAACAAAAACCTAAAGAAAAAATTTAAAAAAGTAAAATTTTAAAAGCCCCATAAAAAAATATATAAATACATAATTAAAAAATAATTAATAATTATTTTTTGATGAACCAAATCCCACAACCTCAAATTCTATATCCAAACATATATTCTCAAATTCCAGGACAACAAATTCAAACTCCATTTCCTCCTCAAGTTCAACTTCAACATCAAATTTCACAAATATCTCAAAATAATATGACTCCAACAATAAATTCTAATAACAATGAACAAAGTAAGTTTATTTATTTAAAAAAATAAAAAATATATTTTAAATAATAATAGGAAGGAGAAGAAGATCAAAACATGAACAAGAAGGAAGAATATATAAATGTGAATGTGGAAAAGGTTATTTAAGTCAACCTGCTTTAAATAATCATAAAAAAACTAAACATCCTGAATTATTAGAAGGAATGGAAAAAAGAGGAAGAGGAAGACCCAGAAAATACATTAAAAATGTTACTGAAGATTTTGATAGGAAATATGATAATTTCTTTGAAGAAGTTAACAGAAAAAAAAATACTGATGATAATTTTAATATTAATGATGCTGTTAATAATGCTTTTTATTTTTTATTTAAAGGGAAATATTCTGATAAATTGTTTAAACCTATTAATAATATTAATGAAAATCCTATTTTGAAAAATTTAATTGAAAATGATGAAAGTGTTATTAATAAAGAAAAAAGTTTTAAATGTGCTGATGATATTTTTTATCAATATGTAAAAGAATGTGAAAAAAAAACTAATGAAAAATATTTTATTCTTTTATTAAAATTTATTTTATTATTTAGAGAATGTGAAAATATAAATAAAAATAAAGATAAAGAAAAAGAAAATCAAACTGAAATTACATCTATTCAAAATGCTGAAAATTTACCTGAGTTATGTAATGAGTTTTACACTGGCTTTTTAGAAGCAAATAATTTTTTCGGAATTGATAATGAAGAAGATAAAAAAGAAATTATTGAGTTAATTCAACATTTTTGTATTTGGTTGTTTAAAAATGAATTTACCAAATCAAGACTTAGTTTAGCGGGATAAATTATAATAAATATAATTAAATTATTTTAATATTTGAATGATTAATGGAAATAAAAAATAAAAAAAAATTAAAAAAAACAAACAAACAAAAATAAAAAAAATAAAAACTTTTTACTGCTTTTTAAAATGCCATAAATAAGTAAAAAATTGTATTAATAATAATTAAAATTATCTAATTAATAAAAAACCATTTAAAAATTAATAAATTATATATATTCATTTTAAATTTTCCTTTTCTCATTTTTTTATATATGAATAAAATAGGAATTTCAATAACTAATATTCCAAAACATAAATAACCAAAAGATAATAAACTTAAAGCAAGAACAGTATAATTTAAATAAACGAAAATATAAAATATTTTTTTTAAAATCTGATTTTTCAATTTTAATTTTTTAAAATTAGTCCCAACTAAAATAACAGTAACAAAATAAATTCCAACAACAATAAAAGAAAAGAGAACAATAATAATAGGGAAAACAATACAAATTAACAATATAAATATTAATAAACATTTTAATACTCTAATACTTTTATATTTAGCAAATTTACTTTCAAATTTAGATTCTTGTAATCCAAAACAAATAGATAAAGGATTTTTATAATGTGATTTATCATATTGATTTCCACAAATCCAACAAAATTCATAATTACACCAAATATTAGAACAAGTCATATTATTACATAATATTTTTTCATCTCTTTGAACCCAAGAATTACAATTTGGACATTTTCTTATTGTTTTTTCAGAAAGTAAATATCTATAATTTAAATCCTTTTTTTCATCTACACATATATGATCTTCTTTATATTTTTCATCTATTATTATTTTTAAACATTTTACACAAAAAATATGATTGTTTTCACATTTAGTAATATTTTTAGATACTAAGTTTATATTACTATAACTTTCACAGTCTGGATAAGGACATGGTATTAATTCTTTATTTTTTAATCCTTCTATTCTTTTTTTATATTTATTATATTTTTTATATTCTTTTTCAGTACATAATTTTTTTATAAAATTTTCCTCTATTTGTTCATTACAAGTTGGACATATCATTTTATCAAATTTTGATATATCATTTAAAGAATTTAATATTATATTTCTTATACATTCTCTACAATAAAAATCTCCACATCCTAAAACAAATTTATCTTTTATTTCTCCCATACATATAGAACATATTTCATTTTTAATTGAGTATTTTTTATTATTTTCTTCTGATTTATTTGTTTCTTTTATTTCTCTCCTCTCAAAATCTGGAAATGGAATTTCAGTAATTGAATTATTTGGAGAATCGTTAGAAGAAAATTTTTTAAAAAATGATGAAAAGAAATTAAAACCATTTTTTAATATTTTTGAATTGTTTAAAGGACTTTTACTTACTTTTTTTTTTAAATTTATATTTTCATTATTATCTAAATTTGCTTTTACATTTACTTTTAATTTGTTTTTTTTTGGTTGATTGATTAAGGAATTTTCATTAAATATATTACTATTATTTTCACTTTGTTCATCAATTATTATATTTTTCATTTCTCTTATTGAATCTTCATTATTATTATTATCACCATTATTTAAATTATTATTATTATTTTCTTCATTTAAATTCATTGAGTCATTTTTTCCTGAGAAAATAATTTGACTTTTAGAATTCAAAAAACGAGTACTTGGTTTTTTATTTTTTTTTATTTTTTCTTTATTAATAATAAATAATTCAGTATCACTTAATGTTTCATTTTCATTTTTGAATTTTTTTTTCCTTTTTTTTTCAGATGATTTTATGAATTTTCTATATTTTAATTTATCTATTTTACTTTTGCATTGACGAAATAAAATTGAATTTTTATGAAAAAAATTTATTAATTCTTTGTTATTCATTTTAATATGGTTTTCTTTCAGAGAATGTATTGAATATTTATTTTTTGATTTTTCTAAGCAAAACAAACAATAATCATAATTTAGAATTAAAGGATGTTGCCAAATATTTGATTTCTTATTATAAAGATTTAAAATGTTTTGAACTTTATTACATTTGAAATGTTGATTAAATATATTTATCATTTCATAATTTTTAGTTAATATTTCTTCACTACTACTTATTATGTCAGTTGACGATTTAATACTCATATATAAATAATAATTACGTCATGAATTAATTAACTAAAATAATATATTTAAAAAATAAAAATAAATTACAATACTTTTATAAATTACTTTTTCAAATAATTACGAAAATATAATAATAAAAAAGCATATAAAAATTTTATAAAACCAATAAATTCCAATACCAAATAATATAAACTTCCCATAAAAAAATATTAGAAAAAATACCATTTCCTTAATTCATTCATTCATAATATTTAACTGTTCAAAACTTAAAAAAATCTAATAAAAAATAAATGAAAAAACTCTAATAAAAAACACCTATATCAAATATTAAAAAAATATAACAATTATAAAAAATAAAACGTTCAAAAAATGAAAGGTTTAGATATGTATGACATAAATTACAATAATCCATATCATTTCAATCGTCACAATCATGGAGACATATATAAATTAAAAATTCAACATTCTTATAACAATCCATCACTTTATTATGGAGGAGCAACATCACGTCAATATGGAACAAATATACATAGTCATAGAAGAAATTTTTTAAGTTCTTCAGTTGTGAATAATTATGAAGAAAGAAAAAATAATTATTCAAATAATATATTAACAATAAAAAATAATCTTCTTCCAAATATAACTGAACATTCAACATATGATAATGGAAATAGTAATACTCTAAGAATAAATAAAGCTTTATTAAATACCAAAAAGCAAATAATTTTTCCTAAATTTTCCCCTGGTCCTAAATCAAACGCAACTTCAATAAAATTACAAGATGATACTAATTCATTAATAGATCAGAGATTTAATAATTTAAAATATAATTTAGCTCCTCATCATCCAAAAGAAGAACAAAAAGAAGGACAAAGTGAATATCGTGCTGAATATGTTCCTTATTCACCAGATTTAAAACATCCTATTTATAAAAAGGAAGTAGGTTTATTACCTGTAGTTGATAATATTTTCAGAAGAGATAGAAACAGAGATGGATTAAGTACTGCTCAAAGTAATGATAGAACTTTACCAAGTAGGAAAGATAATAAGAGAAGTTTATTTAAAGTTGAAGAGAAACCTAAGATTGAAAATAAAACTAGCATTTCACCTCCTCAAAAAAAACAAGATGATAGATTCAAAAGTGCTCCACCTAAAAAAGTTGAACCTATTAAGAAAACCGTTGAACCTCCTAAGAATTCTAATACTAAAAGAAATGAGTCACCCCCTCCTAAGAAAGAAGAAATAAAACCTAAATTGACCCCTCAGAAAAAAGTAGAACAACCAAAGAAAGTTGAAGAACCAAAAAAAATAATTACTACTACTAAGAAAGTTGAACCTCCTAAAAAAGTTGAAGAAATAAAAAAGCCTATTTCTCCTCCTAAAAAGGAAATACCAAAGAAAGAAGAGCAGAAACCAGTTATAATTCCAAAGAAAGAAGAACCAAAACCAGTGATTGTTAAAAAAAAAGTAGAAATTCCAAAACCAATTGAAATTGGAGTCAAAGTTCCAGAAAAACCAAGAGAAGATATTAATAAATTAAAAAAAGTAAATCCTCCTAATAAACAACCTGAAATTTCAATTGAATATATGGAAAAAGAAGAAAAACCTGAAAAAATACCTAAAGCAGACATTAAAAAACCAGAACCTAAAAAAGAAGAGCCTAAAAAACCAGAAATAAAGAAAAAAGAAGAACCTCCTAAAGAAATTTCATTATCTTATAAAGACAAAGAAGAAGGGAAAAAACCAGAACCTAAAAAAGAAGAACCTAAAAAACCAGAAATAAAGAAAAAAGAAGAACCTCCCAAAGAAATTTCATTATCTTATAAAGATAAAGAAGAAGGGAAAGAACCAGAACCTAAAAAAGAAGAGCCTAAAAAATTTGTCCCAATAACAGATAATTACCTTGACGATAGTCAACTTCAAAATTTTTATGATATAGTTTCATCACCAGATAACTTAATGTATAAAACAGAAATATTACCTCCTGATCCAAATGCTGAACCAGATGAATATATGGAAGGAATAATAGAAGGAATAAAAATAAATAAACCAAAAGATATAGAAGTAGGTTTCATGGATAATGAAAATAAAGTAACTCCAATTCCAGAGCCTGGAATTGTAGAAAGGAAAGAACCAAAATTCCAAGAACAAAACTTTGATTTTATGGATAATGAAGGTAAAGGAAGTAAAGTTAAAGAACCTGGAATCGTTAAAAAGAAAGAAGAACCAAAGATAAAAGAACAAACATTTTCATATATGGATGATGAAGGTAAAGGAAGTAAAGTTAAAGACCCATCAGCAGCACAAAAGAAACCAGAACCAAAGAAAAAGGAACAAACATTCTCATATATGGATAATGAAGGAAAAGGTACTCAAACAAAAGAACCTGGAATTGTTAAAAAGAAGGAGGAACCAAAGAAAAAGGAGCAAACATTTTCATATATGGATGATGAAGGTAAAGGTACTCAAATAAAAGATCCATCAGCAGCTCAAAAGAAACCAGAACCTAAGAAAAAGGAGCAAACATTTTCATATATGGATGATGAAGGTAAAGGAAGTAAAGTTAAAGAACCAGGAGTTGCTAAAAAGAAGGAGGAACCAAAGATAAAAGAACAAACATTTTCATATATGGATGATGAAGGTAAAGGAAGTAAAGTTAAAGAACCAGGAGTTGTTAAAAAGAAGGAAGAACCTTTTGTTTCTGAATTTTATGGATATGATGATGGAGGACAAGTAGGTGATGGAGTTGATGAAGGAGGAGTTGCTCCTTCAAAGCCAGCAAAATTTGTAGTACAAAAGGTAGAATATATGGATAATCTAGTTAAAGGAGATTATGAATATAATCCAGGTATTGTAAATAGACCTGAAAAAAAATTTAAATCTGAAAATTATGGATATATGGAATTTTCTAATCAAGGTGATGATAATAAAGAACCAGGAATTATTAAAACTAAAGATAAGAAATTTACATCAGAATATGTAGGATATAATGAAAATGAAAATAAAGGTGATAATACTCAAGGACCAGGAGCAGTTAAAACTAAAGATAATAAATTTACATCAGAATATGTAGGATATAATGAAAATGAAAATAAAGGTGATGATAATAAAGAACCAGGAGTTGTTAAAACTAAAGATAAGAAATTTACATCAGAATATGTAGGATATAATGAAAATGAAAATAAAGGTGACAATACTCAAGGACCTGGAGCTGCTAAAAGAGAACCTGTTCAACCTGTTGAACCAGAACCTGATGATAATGTAGAATTTTTAATGACAGGTATCATTGAGGGAATAAAACCAGATGAAGAAATATCTGGAATTATAGAAGGAATTGTACCTACAGATGTAAATCATATTGAAAAAGAAAATGTTCAACCAAAACAACCAACATCTCAACCTGTTGTAAGTGAACAACCAAAAACACAACCAGAACTTAAAAAAGAATCTAAAAATAATGTTGAAAAAAATCCTGAGTCAGCACCCAAACCCGAGAATCAAGAATTAAAACCTCAATCAGACCCTCAAACCAAACCCCCTCAACCAGAGGAAGAAGAATCTTATATGTCTGGTATAATAGAAGGTGAGAAATTACTTAATCCAGAAGATTCTTACATGTCAGGAATAATATATGGAACTCAAAACCCAACTCCTATTCTAAAACCAATTCAACAACAAGAACCACAGCCACAACCTCAACCAGAGCCTTATATAGAACCAATACAAAAAACAAATCTTGAACCTGAAAAAAAACCTGAAAAAGAACCTGAAATTAAACAAGAATCAATTCCTGAAATTAAACAAGAACCAGAACCTGAAATAAAACAAGAACCAAAACCACAAAATGATGAAGTGTTAGAGGAATCATATATGTCAGGAATAATTAAAGGACAAGGTGAAGGAACTCCTGACTTTTTGGAAAGTGGAATTATAAATGGGAATAAAACTGAAGTTAAAAGGTATTATGCTAATGAAGATAAACAAAGTCAAATAAATTCTTTATCTGATATTTTCGTTGATTATAGTCAAAATATTCAAAATCATTATATTATTGATAATATAGATGATTTAGATTTGGGTCTTTAATGCTTTTTCAAATGATTCTTCAAATTTTTACTTTTTATAAATGTCTTATTTTTATTATTTATTTATATTATAGATAATTTTATAAGTTTTAAAAGTTCATAAGTTTATAGGGCTTTTTGTATGGATGTTATTAAAAATATAATAAATTAACTTATTATTAAATTTAAAAAACCACATAAATAAATAAATAAAAAAAGTATAAAAATGAAAAATAAAATACAAAAAGAAAGAGATAAAATAGAACAAGAAAAAAACATGTTAAAATTAACATTAGATATATTAATAAATGAAAATAATAGATTAAAAAATAATTTAAATGAAATAGATAAAGATGTAAAAGAAAATAAAAAAAAACTTAAAAAAAAATTAAATTCAATAACAAATAAAGACGAAGTATTAAATAATTTAAAAACTGAATTAAATCAATTAATAAATAAATTTAATGAATTAAAGTTAAAAACAAAAAGACATTTTTCAGAAGAAGGCAATTCAAATGTTAATGATTTAAGAAAAGATGAAATTAAAAATAATAATAATAAAGGAAATAATCATTACTTAGAATTTTATTTAAAACAAAATGAACTTGATAATGAAGTAAATGATATTAAAAGACATATTAATTTTTTAAATAATAAATTTAAAGAAGATGATGATATTATTTTAATGAAAGAAAAATTTTGTAATTTAAAAAATATATTTGATAATGATAGTTTAAATAAATTTAAAAAATTTTAGAAGAAAAAAACTCGAATAATGTTTTATATTTAGTAGATAAAAATAAAAAAGTTTGGAAATTAAAAAAAAGAGAAGATATACCAAATAATAATTTTGAAAAAGAAGAAAATATAATATGTTCAAATTTTAATAATTTATCAAATAAATATAAAAATTATAATATAGGAGAATTTTCTAATAGACCAGAAGAAACAATAAATGATAATTTTTTACTTTCACCAGAAGATTTAAAAAAAAGAAATGAAAAAAATACAGCTGTAGAAGATATGATGAAAAGTTCATTTATACTATAAAAAAAATGTTTTCATAATCTAAATAAAATTAATTAAAAAAATATAAAAAAAACCAAACTAAAATTCATCCAAAAAACAATAATATTATAATTCTTTTAACTTATTCTTAACAATCAATCACAAAGTTCTTGAATTTCTATAATCAAAAAATTAATATTAATAACACCATTCTAAAGCATTATAAATATTTTCACTTCCTCTAATAATATATTTATCATAATTATTAATATAAATATTCTTAAAATAGAAAGAATATTGTGCACTTATTATAGTAAATTTTTGAACATCTTTAAAAGGATGAATTTTAAATAAAATTATATATAAAATACATCCTAATGACCAAATATCAATTTTTTCATTAACAATATATTCTGAATTATCACATATTTCAGGTGCTCTATAATATAAAGTACAATTACTTTCAAAATCTTTGTAAAATTTATTTTTTGTTTTTTCCTTTGAAGTTTGAGGATTAAATACTTCTGTTGTTACTGAATCAAAATCACAAATTTATTAATTTTTTCCAAATTTTAATATATTTTCTATTTTCATATCTCTATGAATAATTGGAACTTTTTGAATATTAATAATAACACATAATTTTTTAAATCTCATTTTCAAAAGATATCGATTATTAATTGGGGATTTATTCTTCCAAAAAAATGATATACCATTTAATAATTATTTTCATTTAGTTATTATCAAAATTTTTTTTAGAGATTTTTAGGAAATGTACTATTAATATTATAAATATTTTTATTTACTAATTATATCATACGAAATTTTTAGTAATGAAGTTTAAAATTATCATTTTCAATTTTTTTATTGTTGTTTAATTTATAATATTTGAATATATCTTTAATAAATGTTCCACTTTTATAATAAATTTTTTATGATATTAACTATTTCATTTTATGGATTACGTTTCAATAAATAAGTACAAAAGGAATTCCTATTAATTCTTTATTTCCAATATATTTTCTTATATTACCAAGAAGCCTTATTAATTTATTTTTTTGAAAAATATCGAAAATTAATTTTTTAATCTTTAAAAAAAAATATCATTTTTTAAAAATAAATAATTGAATTCATAGATTTTAATATGTTTTAATTTTAAGTATGTCATTTAGAAAATAATACAAAACTCTACAGTTAATTAATTTAAATATTAGTTTCATACATTATATTTTATTATTTATCATAGAAAAAAATTATCTGTTCTGTTCGAAATACAAAAAGATAATTTTCAAAAAATAAAGTTTTACTTTTAAAAACATCACTAAAAGATTTTTATATAAAATTATAAAGTATAATTCTTAAGAAAAAAAAGAAAAAATCTAAAAAAAAAAGAAATAAAATAAAAATAAAAGAAAATATCTTTTAATATTAAATAAACATTATCAAAAAAATATATATTAAATCATAAAGAAATGTCAATTAAAATTCCACAAATCCAAAACATAAATAATCAAAAATATTATTTTACAGACGAAGAAAGAGAACAATTATCAAAATTAAGAATAATCCAAAAAAACTTAGTTCACTTCCAAGGATTTCCAGATTATTTATTAAATTCAGAATTATTACAAATGAATGAATACTTTGGTCAATTTGGAATTATAAAAAAATTAGTAGTATCAACAAAAGAAGAAGAATTAACTAAAAAAAGATCAAATTCAGCATATATAACTTTTTCAAATAACAAAGAAGCAGCTTTAGCAATATTATCAATAGATTCAACTAATATAAATGGTAATTTTGTAAGAGCTTTCTTTGGAACAAGTAAATATTGTATTCATTTTTTAAATAATATGGAATGTGTTAATAAAGAAAAATGCATGTTTATTCATAATTTAGCTAATGAAAATGATTATCTTGGAATTAACTCTAAATTTAGATATTCTGATCATATTAAACTTGCTAAGAAAATATTAAAAGATTGTAATACTAACTTAAATTGTAATAAAAATCCTTTTAATTTTATTCCTTATTTTTTAAATAATAATAATAGTGATAATAGTTTTGATAAATTAATTTTACCTAAAAGGAAAAATTCTAATTCAAGTAGAAGTAGTTTAGGTTCAAGTACTTTAAATTCGAGTTTTGGAAGTAGGAATAGTTTAAAAAAAAATGTTAATAATAATAATAATAATGTTAATAATTATCAATTGTTTAAATCAAAAGATCAATCTAGATTCTTTAACGATAACTTTAATTATAAATTTGATAATGAAGATATTTCTGATGAAATGAAGAATTTGATTGATCAAATTTTATTAAGATATGGATTTTTTAAAAAATATGATAATTTTATAAATTTTAATGATTGTGAAAATAATTTATATAAAAGAATTATTCAAAAAAATAAATTAATGATTTAAAGTTTTTATAAATTAAATGATATATTTTTATTGATATGATAGATATAACATAGATTAAAAATGTATTAATTTATTTCTGTGACAAATTCTTAATTATTTTGTTTGTATCAAAAAAATATTAATATAGTTTTTGGAAAATAAATAATATTTAGTTAACCTGTATATTATAATAATTATATATAAAATTTACTAAAATTTTTGTTAATTATTTTTTAATGTAATTAATTATAAAAAATGTAATTAAATATTAAAACCAAAATTATTGATTTAAATATTTTAAATGATTGATTAATCTTTTTGATAATGCTTTTTCAAATTTTAAACAAACAATATTTATCCTTAAATTCCTTTTAAAAACTTAAAAACTTTTTATTTATAAATAAATATTTTAATAATAATAAAAAAGTAATTTCAATTAAAATATATTAAAAAAATAAAAATTAATTCTAAAATATACAAATAAATATATTAATCTATATAATAAATAACTAATATAAACCAATAAAATCTATACATTCTTTATATAAAAATCCTAAAATTAATAACATTATTATTTCATATATTCTTCGATTTTTTTAGATGTCCAATCTTTAAACCTCATATAAACTCTTTCAGCTTTTGATTTTTTTTCATAATTAATTTCTTGAACATATAGATCAACAACTAAAACAGCAAAAGATGTTCCAGCACAAATTAAAAAATTTTTAAATCCATTCATAAACTTTCCTTTAATCGATTTTTTTTTTTTTGGTATTATTAACATACAAGAAATTGGTTCTTTAAAATATAAAACTATATTTTTTTTTCCTTTTGAAATCTGAAATTCTTTTTTTTCATTTATTTTTTTAAAAGGTTCTATTAAATCTTTTATTGAATTAAATTCTAAAGTTATTTTTTCTTTTAATTCTTCTTTTGAAAATTTTTTCTTCCAAATTTTTGGTTTTGTATCTTCACCATTTAATATATTTGTGACTGTTATTATTAAATATTCTTCAGTGAAATTAAAATATAATTTATATTCTTCGTTTTGAGATATTGATTCTGAAGGAATGTTTTCAAAGTCATTTAATTCGATATCGTTTTTTTCTTCTTCTTTCATTTTTTTATTATTTTTTTTATTATTGGGAATTTATTTCTGTATAATAAATTTATTATATTATAAATTTTATTATTATTTTTTATAAGTTAGTTTATTTATTTTTTTATATAATAAGTAATTTTTGTTTTTATTTAAAATTATTCATTTAGAAAAAATTTTAATTGAAAATATCTTATTCCAAATAATAGAAGAAAAGAATATAAATCCACCTCAAATGACATTTAAAATTCATCGAATCTAATAAAAAAGGAAAAAATCTTTTCAAAAAAATAAAATTAAATTCATTTTTAATAAAATAAATATTACATTTTCATTATTTATTAATAACAAAAGTTATTTGTTAATAATAGTATATTCCTCAAACACAATTTATTTTAACAATTAATAAATTATAATATGAATAAACATTGAATATTCCATTTAAATTAATTATATTTGTAAAGTGATATTTTAATTTATTGTAGAGGAAGTTCTTGTGAATTTGACTTAATTTAAATTTTAGTCTTTTTCTGTATTTTTTAAATATAAAATAAGTTAAAAAAAATAAAAGTAATTATTTATGGATAATTAAATTTAAAAATATTAAAATAATATGTCAAATATAATAATTTAAGCACCATAATAACGATAATCCATTAAAATAACTCCCATAATTAATAATATCTTTTCCTCAGGAGTTGCTTCAAGAGGAAAATCAATAAAATATGTACAAACATTACCAATACATTCACCACAGTTTCCAAAGTCTTTTCTAATATTACCAATATTATCACCTGAATAATCTTTTTTATCTCCTTTAAAAATATCAACTGAAACTTCACAACATTGACCAAGTCTTATAAATTTAAAAACAAAACCATTCTGACAACAATCTGTATAATATTTATATATTAATTGATTTGAATTATTATATATTTCAAAAACTGGATCACAACAAAATTCATTTGGTTCTTTTATATAACCTAATAATTTTTCATTTTGAAAAACTTCTAATTTAGGTCTACAATGACTCCTACAAGGAAAACTAAAAGGTTTATCAACTGTTAAATAATTATTAACATTTACTCTATTTATTAAAGTAGTTTCTGAATATTTTTTATAATGTTTTACTTCCATTTTAAAACCTCTTTTTGATTTTGAACAAAACAATCTTTGACAAATAAATGAATTTTCAAGGCAATCAAAAAGGAATTTTTTACCATTATTATCATTTAAAAAAATATTATATTCATTATTAGTGGAAAATTCAAAAAGAAGTTTACAAGGATTTATTCTTTCAACAATTTGAGCACTTTTTGAATTTTTTAATGCTTCTATTGGATTTTGAGTATAAGTTAATTGTTCATCATAATATTCAAATATGTTTTCATTAAATTTTTTTCCTAATTCATCTATATATATTTGAGGTTCTTCTAATTAATAATATATTTTTTTTTTACCTTTTGTTGGGGAATTTGATATTTGTTGATAATTATTTTGAATTTGAATGTTATTTATATTTCGAGAATAAGGATTTATTATTTGTTGATTGTTTGAATTATTTATTTTATTTGATATAACTGGATTCATTTGATTATTCATTCCATTATTATACATCATATTTTGATTTAAATTTAAGTTCATTTCATTGTTATACATTATATATTGATTATTAGTATTCATTTGATTACCATAAAATTGGTTATTCATTTTTGTTTAAAATTATTATTTTTTATCATTGATTTTTCATTGAAAAAATATAAAATAATTAAATAATTATTATAATAATAATCCAGAATTAAAAAACACTAACAATTAATGACCCACACCTTGGAGGCTTTTAATCCTTTCTTCATTTGAGTTTATGGTCTACCATTTGTTTATAATTACTTTTTTCAAATTTAAATATTATCTAAAAAAATTTAGTGTTATTTGTGATTGTAATATAAATTTCATTAAATTGAGAAATTGTAAAATTTACAATAAGAGCAATATTGTTATATATTTATATGAAAATATTTTTTTTATGAATTCTCTAAAATTAATACTATAATTAAATATTTTATACAATAAAGTAATACATTTAAATATTGTTTTTTTTAAAGTTAATGGGG
>JAEEGK010013856.1_pt1 | contig 18096 bp, 17 predicted proteins | sample 8958771 | NCBI WGS metagenome assembly JAEEGK01 (sample SAMN16246547, study PRJNA631951) | gut metagenome | biome: gut microbiome; feature: rumen; material: SC-attached | host: Bos | place: Iran: Karaj | collected 2018-10
GGAGTCCAACGTCTGGTTCTTCCGGGAGGACTGCGTGAAGGAGAACTGCAGCTGGAGCGAGATCACCGTCTACCCGGACTTCGGCGGCGGGGACGCCAAGCTGGATTCCTTCGACCCGGCCTTTTTCTCCGTCGCCCCCTTCGACGCGGCGGTGCTGGAGGACACGGCCTGGTACAGCTACTCCAGGCTGCGCCCGGATTCCGGGGACTACCCGATCTACGAATACGTGGACTTCGGCTCCGTCACCCTCACCCTGAACGGGGACCGCAGCGGCACCCTGGAGACCCCGGCGGGGACCCGCTCCCTGACTTGGAGCTGCGAGGGGGCCTACACCCTCCTGCTGGAGCCGGAGGAGGGGGAGGAGATCCGCTGCAGCCTCTACGCCTCCGACGGCGAGGAGGGCTGGCTGTGGATGTATCTGCCGTTGGACGGCGAGTGGCTCTGGATGTACTAGGCCCGCCTCGGACCTGATCCGCCTTGAGCCCGCTCCGCCGGGTAAAATGTGCCTCCCCTCCGCGACGCCGCGAAGGGGAGGCACGGTCGTTTCTGCGTTTACCGGCTGCGGAGGAAGTCGTCGATCCGCCCCTCCGCTTCCCGGAGCCGGGCTTCCACGTCCATGCCCTCCACGTCCAGCAGCTCCGCCGAGAACAGCGGCACCTCCGGGACGCCGAAGAAGGTCCCCGCCAGGTCGCGCACGTAGGCGTAGCCGTGGTTGGGCGGGAGGATGGGGCCCCCCGCGGTCATCACGTAATACAGCCGCTTTGCCCGGCAGTGGCTGACGGGCCGCCCGTCTTCCCCGTAGGAGAAGGTGAGGCCGGTGACGGTGATCTGCTCCAGATAGGCCTTCACCGACGAGGGGAAGCTCAGGTCCCAGTAGGGGGCCGCCAGGACGATCTCCTCCGCGGCGGCGAAGTCCCTGGCCGGGCCGAAGAGGGGGTCGGAATAGTCTCCCCTTTGGATGCATTCGTCCCGCCGCGCAAGAAAAGCGGCGTCCGCCTTCGGAAAGCTCATCTCCCCCGGGCGCACCTCCCGCACCGGGCCTCCCAGCCCGGCCAGCAGCCGGTCCGCCAGGCGTTTCGTGCGGGAAGAAGCCCGCACGCAGGCGTTCACAAACAGGATCACGGTCCCATCCTCCTTTGTCCTTGGTTTCCTGACGGTATCATATCCGAACGGGGCGAAAAGTCAAATACATTTGATTAAGCCCGGCTCCCTCCCCGATCTCCGTTCATACCGCTGTTTTTTTCACCCTTCCCTCTTGACAAAGGGCCGGGGAGACTTTATAATACCCGCGCATAAGAAAGAAGGCGGCCCTGTCCGCCTCACCCGGCCGGAGCTCCGCGCCGCGGTCAACATAGTCTTCTCTCCCCTCTTTGGGGGCAGTCTCTGTTGCCGCGCGGGCTTATGGCCTGCGCGATTTTATTTGGAGGTGTTTCAGCATCAGCAACGCAGCACATCAAATCAATGAGGACATCCGGGATAAGGAGATCCGCCTCATTGGGAGCGACGGCGCTCAGCTCGGCATCATGTCCCCGGCGGCGGCGCTGGACATCGCGGCAGAACAGGATCTGGACCTGGTCAAGATCTCTCCCACATCCAATCCCCCGGTCTGCAAGATCATGGACTACGGGAAGTACCGTTTCGAGCAGTCCAAGCGGGAGAAGGAAACGAAGAAGAACCAGCGGATCATCGAGATCAAGGAGATCCGTATGTCTCCGGGCATCGGCGACAACGACTTCAACACGAAGCTGAAGAACGGCCAGAAGTTCCTGGCGGACGGGGACCGGCTGAAGGTCACCGTGCGCTTCCGCGGCCGGGAGATGACCCATACGGAGATCGGAGAGAAGCTGCTGGCCCGCTTCGCGGAGGCCTGTTCCGAACTTGCCACGGTGAGCAAACCCTCCAAGCTGGAAGGAAGGCACATGACCATGTTCCTGTCCTCCAAGATCTCCAAATAAAGGGTATTATGCAAGAGTTTTTATGATACGGAAGGAGAAGCACCATGCCTAAGCTCAAAACCCACAGCGGGTCCAAAAAGAGATTCAGCCTCACCAAAAGCGGTAAGGTTAAGCGCGCTCACGCCTACAAGAGCCACATCCTGACCAAGAAGGTCACCAAGCGCAAGAGGGGCCTGCGGCAGACGGCCTACGCCGACAAGACCAACACCGCCGCCATCAAGCAGATGATCCCTTACAAGTAAGAATCAACGACAGTTCATATAGGAGGAACACAAAATGGCTAGAATCAAGGGCGCTATGATGACCCGCAAGAGAAGGAAAAAGATCCTGGGCCTGGCCAAGGGCTACTGGGGCAGCAAGTCCAAGCATTTCAAGATGGCCAACCAGGCCGTTATGAAGTCCGGGAACTATGCCTATGCCGGACGCAAGCAGAAGAAGCGCGACTTCCGCAGCCTGTGGATCACCCGCATCAGCGCCGCCGCCAAGCTGAACGGCATGAACTACTCCACCTTTATGCACGGCCTGAAGCTCAGCGGCGTGGAGATGAACCGGAAGATGCTCTCCGAGCTCGCCATCCACGAGCCCGCCGCCTTCACCGCCCTGGCGGAAAAGGCAAAGGCCGCCCTGTAAACCGACGCTTGATCGCCCTGAACCGAATCTCGGTTCGGGGCGTTTTTTCATTTCGGTGTAACCTGCGGCGGCTGTTTTACGGTATGGAGGATGAGGGCCTCAAAACCATTGGAAAGGGGGAAGGACGGATGGAGGATTCGGCCATTGTGGATCTGTACCTCCGGCGGGACGAGGACGCCGTGGGGCAGACGGCAAAGAAATACGGCGCCCGGCTCCGGCATCTGGCGGCAGGCATCCTCGGGGACCCCGCCGCCGCGGAGGAGTGCGAAAACGACACCTATCTCCGGGCCTGGGAGCGGATCCCGCCCCAGGAACCCCGGGACTGCCTCTTCCCCTTCCTGGGCCGGATCACCCGGCACCTGGCCATTGACGAATTGCGCAGGAGCCAGAGCAGAAAGAGAAGCGGGAACTGCCTGGCGCTGACGAAGGAGCTCGCGGAATGCCTCCCCGGCGGAGACCGCCCGGAGGAACGGCTGGAGGCGGAAGCCCTGCGGCAGAGCATCAACGCCTTTCTGGCCGGATGCAGCCGGGAGCAGCGGGAGCTCTTTGTGCGGCGGTACTGGTTTTTCGATTCCATTCAGGAAATCAGCCGGCGCTGCGGACTAAGCCAGAGCAAGGTGAAGACCACTCTCTTCCGCCTGCGGGAAAAGCTGCGGGAGAGGCTGGAAACGGAGGGTTACATCCTATGAAGGAGCTGGAATTTCTGGATGCCCTGGGGGGCATCGACGAAACCTATATTCAGGAAGCGGCGGAGTGCGGCGTCTCTCCCGGAAAGCGCATCCTGCGCTGGGGCGCCCTGGCCGCCTGCCTCTGCCTGGCGGTCCTGCTCGTCTATCTGGTGGGCACAGAGGTGTTCCGCTCCAGGAAGAGCTTGGTGGGATACGCCACCGCCTCTTCCTTGTCCCGCACGCCCGCCCCGGCGATCCCGGAGAGCGCAGAGTCTTCTCCTCTCCTGGAGGCGTCGGGGAGGGAGACCGCCCCCTCCCCCGCTGTCGCGGCGGAGTCGGAAGCCTCTTCGCCGGAGGGAGTATTTCTCCCCGCCCTGGAGCTGCCGGAGGGAGATGCTGCGGCGGCTTGCATGGTCCCCCTGGTGGTATACAACGGCAGCGTCTACACCGATGCAGCCAGCTGGCGGGGAGAGGAGGCCCGGGCGCTGGACGCTCTCACGGGGGATTATCTGGGAGAAGCCGTGGGGATCATCGACCCGTGGTCCGAAGAAGAAGCCTGGGAGCAGGAGTTTGCCGGGACCGTATCGGGACCTCTCTACACCGTGAAGGGTTACGACACGGACTTCCGAATCTGCCTCCGGCAGGAGTACACGGACGAAGCGGGAGAGCCGGGGCTTTGGATCCTATACCTGGAACGGCTGAACGGCATCACCCTGACCACGGGGGCCGATCTCTTTGAGGACCGGCTGCACCTCCGGGACCGGATCACGGAGATCCGCTGGCAGGACCACGACGACTGGAACTACGGCCGGGGGAACTTCCGGGACGCGGCTCTGGACGGGGAGACCCGGGACGCCTTTCTGGAGGCCCTGGACCGGGGGGAATTTGTCCGTCACCGTTCCGGCTACTCCTCCGAGCATCAGGCCCACCTGTTCCTGGACCTGGAGGACGGCCTCACCGTCCATCTTCGGCTTCTGGCGGAGGGGTACGTGGCCTACGGTGTCCTGAACGGCGTATTGCTGAAGATGCCGGGGGAGGTTTTCGACGCCGTGTACGAAGCCTGCGGAGGGACCTGAGCTTATGAAAAAAGTGCTGCTTATCGCGTTCCTGCTCCTGCTGGGCCTCGGCGCCTGCGGGAAAAAGGCCGCCGCCCCGGAGCGAATCTTCCAGATCGGCGAAGCATCCGACATCGTCACGAATACCGAGCCGGGGATCAGCCTCAGCATCCTCGCCTCCGACGCCGCCTCTGCGACCTATCGGATCGTCAACGAGACCGGGCGGGAGCTGCAGACCGGCGATATGGAGAGGTATGATATTCAGGTCTGGCAGGACGGGGCCTGGCACTCCATCGACATCGGGGAGCGGGTATTTTTCGACCTGGCCTATCGCGTAAAGGACGGGGAAACCCGGGAGGTGGAAACCTCCTGGGAAACCAGCTACGGGACCCTTCCGGCGGGCAGATACCGCCTGGTCAAGAGCTTCTTCACAGAGACGATCCAGGACCGGTTTTTCCTGTCTGCGGAGTTTGAAGTAAACTGAAAAACAGCCCCGGAGGATGCTCCTCCGGGACTGTCCCTTTTCCCCGTTATTCCCGAATGATATAGGCGGCCACGATCTCGCCCACGTACATGGTGTGGAAATCCCGGTTGGCCATGGGGTTGGTCCCCGGCACATCCTGGGGGTAGGTGTGCTTTCGGATCTCCTGGGGGATCCGGCTCAGGTCCTGGTCCTGGGCGTAAAGGATCCGGCACTCCAGGGTCAGGGGGTACTGCCGCACCCCCGGGGTGGAGATGACCTCCGGCGGCTCCAGCTGCAGGCCCGCCGCCTCGGCCTTGTCCACCTGAAAGCCGGACTGGGTGCCACAGACGCGGCTGATCCGAGGGTCGACCCCCTCCAGAGGCACGCTGATGCTGAATTCTCCGGTTTTGTCCAGCTGGCCCTTGGTATAGCGGCCCTGGCGGACATAGACGTGGAAGGTGGGCAGTCCCCAGAGGGTGCCGATGTGGCCCCAGCCGATGACCATGGAGTTGAACTTGTCCCCCCGGGTGTTCAGCAGGATGCCCCGGGGCAGGGCCTCGGTGATCCGGTTGGCGACATCGGTGATGTTCACGCTTTCCTTCATAGCGGGTCTCCTTTCTGTGTCACAGTGTCTTCTCCATGCGGAGGCAGCGGAAGGTGTCGCCGTCGATAAAGGGCTCTCCGCAGCTGCGGTAGCCCATCCGAAGGTAGAAGTCCACCTTGTTGTCCCGGCTTTCCAGCACGCAGGCGGCATAGCCCAGCTCCCCGGCCCAGGCTTCGCAGGCCTGCACCACCCGGGTGCCGATGCCCCGGCGCCGGTATTCCGGCAGCACCACCACCCGGCCGATCATCATTTTGCCGGGGGCCTCCGGGTACATCCGGGCGGTGGCAATGGGGAAATCCTCCTCCGTGACCAGAATGTACCGCGTCTCCGGCCCGTCGTGTTCGTCAAACTCCTGCGGCAGCGTGATGTGGTGCTTCTTCGCCATGGCCTGAATGCGCACGTACCAGGCCCCTGCCCGCTGCCAGGTCTCCGTCACCCGCAGAATTTCCATGCCCTTCCTCCTTCCGCCCAGGTCAGCTTCCGCGCTCTTCCGGCGCTGACGGATTCTATTGTACACAATGAAACACTTCTGTCAAGTGCCGTGGGTGGCCGGAGAAGCCCCGGGCACAGTTCTGCCCGGCGCCTCGTTCTGAGACGCCGGGCTCGTTTTCATTCCGATCCGCTCTTTTCCGGCAGGCGGTCCATCAGGCTCTGGCCATGCTCCCGCAGCCAGGCGCGGCAGCTCCGCCAGTCGGGGACCTGGGACTCCACCAGGGTCCAGAAGCGGGGGGAGTGGTTCATTTCCTTCCGGTGGCACAGCTCGTGGACCACCACATAGTCCAGCACCTCCGGCGGCGCCAGAAGCAGGAGAAAGTTGAAGTTCAGATTGCCCTTGGCGGAGCAGCTGCCCCAGCGGCTGTGCTGGCCCCGGACGGTGATGCGGCCATAATCCACCCCCAGCAGCGGGGCATAATGGGCCGCCCGCCGGGGAAAGAGCTCCTTTGCCCGCTCCCGCAGGGCCTCCGCCTCCCCGGCGCTGAGCCGGGGCTGGTCGGACGCTGCGGCCTTTCTCTCCTCCCGGAGCGCCAGATGTCTGGCGATCCAGTCCCCCTTCGAGGCCGCGAAGGCCCGGATGGCGGCGTTGGAGAGGCGCAGAGGGGCCCGGATCAACACCTCTCCCGCCGGCGTGATCTCCAGGGAGAGGGTCCTGCGGCGGCTGCGGAGGATCCGGTATTCCGGCAGCGTCATTCCGGGCGCTTTCCCTGAAGCTCCCGGGCCCGCTGCTGGCGGCTGCGGAGCACCGGCGGCAGCTCGAAGCGGTCCTGAATCTGCTGGCAGTAGTTGATGAGCTGGCCCTCCTCCCCAAAGAGCAGGTCCATGCTCAGCTCATAGCAGGGGGCGCTCCGGCCCCCGGCGGTCATCACCCCGCTGTCGAAGGACATGCAGATGCGGGTCCGGTCCGGCAGGTAGAGAGTGGTGGACTTGCTGCTGTGGGCGATGACAAAGTGCTGCGTAAGCTCCTTCCCCGCCGCAAGCTCCAGAAATTCTTCCGGCGCTCCTCGTTCCTTCAGGGCGGAGAGCATCCCCTCCAGTCCCTCGTAAGGGGCAGTCCACAGCTCGCCCCGGAAGAGGCCGGGAAGCTCCTCCGGCGCCAGCCTTCCCCGGGCCAGATGCACCACGGGGATCACCAGCTCCGGCGCCACATCCAGGGAATAGCCGTTGGCGGTGAGGAGCCAGTCCGGCGTGTCGTAAAACTCGGTGCGGTGCCTGGAATAGGCATAGTCGTCCTTCACATAGCGAAGGATCAGATCGTCGGTAAGGAGCCGGTCCAGATAGGCCTCGTTGGGAAGATCATACTGGATGCGGATGGAAGACGGCATGCGGTTCCCTCCAATCGTGTTTCCATCGTTTTTTCCTATTCTATGCCAAATGGCCCGGCAGTTCAACAGGTTTTTCCCTGCCCCGGGCGCGACCGAATCCCGCGCCGCCGGGCCGCAAAAAGCGGCCCGGCGGTCCCGTGCACCCGTATTCAGAATTCGGTTCTGCCGATGAGGTCGTTCTGCAGGCCCTCGCTGAGCTCCACGAAGTAGGCGCTGTAGCCCGCGATGCGCACCAGGAGGCCCTGGTAGTCCTCCGGCTTCCTCTGGGCGGCCAGGAGGGTCTCCTTCCCCACGATGGAGAACTGGCTCTGCATCCCGCCGTTGTCGAAGTAGGTCTTCATCAGGTCCATGAGCTTTTCCCGGCCCTCGGGCCCCGCCACGGTGCCGGGGGAGAATTTCCAGTTGAGGATGATGCCGTTGCCGATGCGGGCGTGGTCCATCTTCGCCACGCTGGAGGCCACCGCCGTGGGGCCGCTCACGTCGTGGCTCCCCGCCCGGGTGTGCACCGGGCCCATGCAGTCGGACACCGGCTCGTATGCCCTGCGCCCGTCGGGGGTGGCGGCGTCCACGGAGCCGTGCATCACGTTGTTGGTGACGCTGTAGACCCCCGGCATGTACTCGCCCCCGTGGGGGGTGGGCCGATGCTCGATGTTCGCGCAGTACTCCGAGATGACCAGCTTCGCCAGGGCGTCGGCCTCGGGATCGTCGTTCCCGTAGTGGCGGACATGGGGGCTGTTCACATAGGCGTAGAGGGCCTCGTAACCCTCCCAGTTCTTCCGGAGGGCATCCAGCAGCTCCGCTCCGCTGACCCGCTTTTCCTCGAAGACCACCTGCCGGATGGCGCTGAGGCTGTCCGCCGCGGTGCCCAGGCCCACGGCCTGGGGGCCGGAATGGTTGTACCTCGCGCCCCCGGCGGAGATGTCCAGGCCCTTTTCGATGCAGTCGTCCATGAGGAGGCTCAGATAGGGCAGGGGCTTCAGCCGCTGCTGGGCAAGGTCGATCTTATTGATGCAGCTGAGCATTTCATCGCACCAGTATTTCATCTGGGCCTTGAAGGAGGCCACCACCTCCTCGAAGCTCTCCGCGGTCTCAAGGCTTCCGGTGTCGGGGCCCAGGCCCCGGCATTTGCCGTAGTATTCGCAGCTCTCCCCGCATTCAATGCAGCGGCCGCCGTTGATGGCCAGCTGCAGCACCTTCGCCAGGTTGAAGGAGCCGGAGTCGTGCCAGCCGTAGGTCTTCCCCGGCACGCAGGGCTCCACGCAGCCCACCCCCACATAGTTCCGGGCGTCCTCCAGGGGCTTTCCGTAATTCATCAGGGCCCGGATCATCTGGTCGTCGTTGAAGATCTTGGGCTCGCCGGTGCCGATGCGGATGACGTTGAAGGTCTTCTCCCAGAATTCCTTCGGGTTCTTCCCGCTGAGGCGGACCGCCATCCAGGGATTGGGGATGCGGGTGTGGGCGTGGGCGTCCAGCACCATATAGCTCAGGTCGTTCACGGCGTCCTCGCCCTTTTCGTCCACGCCCCCCACGTCCAGGGCCGTGCCCCCCATGATGGTGCCGCTGGAGAAGATGATGGCGCTGGTGTCCCGGATCTTCCGGAGCTGGTGCATCTTCACGAAGGCGTGCTCGATGAGCTCCTGCATCTGCTCCCGGCGAAGGGTCCCGCTCTCGGCGTCCTTCTTATAAAAAGGATAGAAGAGCTGGTCGAAGCGCCCGTAGGTGACGCTGTGGCCGTTGGATTCTATGATGATCATATTGGTGGCGAGGTGCCAGAGCTGGATGGCCTCCCAGAAGTCCCGGGGCGGGTTTTCCGATACCCAGAGGCAGTTGGAGGCTACCCGGCGCAGCTCTCCGGCCCGAACGGGGTCCGTTTCCTCCGAGGCCATGCGGGCCGCCAGCTCCCCGTAGCGGCGGATATAGGTGCACGCCCCGTCCAGGGCCGCGTCCTCCGCCAGGTAGAAATCCCGCTTTTTCGCGTCCTCCGGGTCCGAGGTGTCCAGGGCTGCCAGCTTTTCCCGCACCCGGCTGCGGATGCCCTTCCAGCCCAGGCGGAAGAGCTGTTCATAGTTCGCGCAGACGTGGCCCACCCCGGCGTAGACGTAGAGCCCGTCCAGCACGACGCCCTTGCCCAGGTGGTTGCCCTGCTTCTCCTTCTCCGTGTAGGAGGAAATGATGGCCTCGGACACGGTCTTCCCCTTCCAGAAGGGCTGCAGCACGTCGAAGACCGTGCGCTTCACCTGCTCGGAGATCACATAGCGGTCGTTGGTGCGCTCCTCCATGGGCCGGTAGAGGAATTCGTCCGCCAGCCAGTCCACGCTGAACTCCGGGTAGAGGGGGGCGGCGTTGGGCTTCGCAGCCAGCTCGCCCACGATCAGTTCCTCGGGCCAGATGTGGATGTCGATGCGCTCATAGAGCTCCCGCAGGGTCAGGGCCCAGCGGAGGGCGGGGGAATAAGCGGCGTATTTCTCATAGCACTCCGTGACGATCAGCGCCCGCTGATCGTCGGCGGTGGAATCCAGATGGTTCACCCATTCCAGCATCCGGTTGATGCGGGGGAAGGGGGAGGGGGCCTCCGTCAGCCCGCTGACGCCCACGCCCCATTCCCTGTCCAGGGGCTCCACGGCCAGAGGCGGCATGTTCTTATCCATATCGGCTTGCTCCTTTCGCTGCGCGGCGTCGGTTTCCGTGGTCTTTTGACATATATTTTTCATATTATACCATGACTGCGGGAAGAATGCGAGAAAAATACGGGAAACCTTTTCCGACGCTTGACAAGTTTAGCGCGGCAGAGTATTATTGTTTAAAACTACGCTGAGATAGAGGCGCGGCCGACATGAGTAGCTCCCCATACAGAGCCCGGGCGGGGCGGGGAGGGAAGGGGGAGGCCGCCGAGGGGACGGAGCGGCCCGGCTTCGCCGCCCGGTCCGCCGAAGAACATCCGGCGGACTGTCGCAGGAATGCGGAGCGCTGTCCAGGCGAGGTCCCGGCATCCCCGGACGGGGGTCGGCGCCCGCCATGATGCAGCCTCCTGCACCGTGGCTTTTTCTTATCCGCGAAAAGCTCATTGGAGGGGATTTAATGAAAAAGAGAACGCGCATCCTTAGCATCGTTCTGCTGGCCCTTCTTGTGTGCGCCCTGCTGACGCTGTCCGTCTTCGCCGCCGACGGCGAGGGGGACGGTCCGAAGCTCTACGGCACCGGCTGGGCCCTGATCCCGCCCCTGGTGGCCATCGTGCTGGCCCTCATCACCAAGGAAGCCTACAGCGCCCTGTTCGTGGGCGTGGTCATCGGCGCCCTCTTCGCGGCGGATTTCCGCCCGGTGAAGACCGTGGACCTCATCGTTTCCGACGGGCTCATCACCGCCATTGCCGACAACGCGGGCATCTTCCTCTTCCTGGTGCTGCTGGGCATCCTGGTAGCGCTGGTGAACGCGGCGGGCGGCTCTGCGGCCTTCGGCCGCTGGGCGGAGAAGAACATCCGCACCAAGGCGGGAGCCATGCTGGCCACCTTCGTCCTTGGCGTGCTGATCTTCATCGACGACTATTTCAACTGCCTCACCGTAGGCAGCGTCATGCGCCCGGTGACGGACAGCCACCGGCTCTCCCGGCAGAAGCTCGCGTATCTGATCGACGCGACCGCGGCTCCCGTCTGTATGATCGCCCCCGTGTCCTCCTGGGCGGCGGCCGTCTCCGGCACCGCCGAGGGCCTGAACACCGGCATCAGCGGCATCCAGCTCTTCATCAAGGCCATCCCCTACAATTTCTATTCCCTGCTGACCTTCGTCTTCATCATCGCCATCGTTCTCCTGAAGTTCGACTACGGCCCCATGGTGGCCTACGAGAAGCGGGCCCGGGAGGGCGAGGAGACCGGGCTGAGCGCCTCCGCCGAGGAGGAGGGGAATCCCAGGGGCCGGGTCATGGATCTGGTCCTGCCCGTGGTGGTGCTCATCATCTTCTGCACCTTTGGCATGCTCTATGTGGGCGGCTTCTTCGGAGTCGACTGGTGGGGCGATGCCGGCTTCAAGGGCGACTTCATCGGCGCCTTCGGCAATACGGATTCCTACGTGGGCCTTCCCTGGGGCGCCATCATCAGCCTGATCATCGTCATCATCTATCTCCTCTGCCGCAGGGTCATCACCTTCAAGGAAGCCATGGAATGCGTGCCCAAGGGCTTCACCGCCATGGTGGCCCCCATCATCATCCTGACCCTGGCCATCTCCCTGAAGACCATGACCAACAGCTTCCTGGGCCTGCAGGACTTTGTGCATGACCTCATGTTCGGCGCGGCCCAGGGCCTCTACTCCATGCTTCCGGCCATCATCTTCGCCGTGGCCTGCGTGCTGGCCTTCGCCTCCGGCACCAGCTGGGGCACCTTCGGCATCCTGATCCCCATCGTCACGGCCATCTTCCCGGCGGACAGCCCCCTCATGATCATCGGCATCTCCGCCTGCTGTGCCGGCGCCGTCTGCGGCGACCACTGCTCCCCCATCTCCGATACCACCATCATGGCCTCCGCGGGCGCGCAGGTGGAGCACGTGACCCACGTGTCCACCCAGCTGCCCTATGCCATTACCGTCGCCGCCATCAGCTTCGTGTGCTTCATCCTGGCGGGCTTTGTGCAGAACGCGCCCGTCTGCCTGATCATCGGCATCGTGCTGACCGTGGCCACCCTCTTCGTCATCAAGATCATCAGCGCTAAAAAACAGCCTGCCTGAAGCTGTTCTTCATTCATCCTCCTGTCGGAAGCTCCCCCGGGCCAGCGCCGGTCCGGGGGCGCTTCCGCGTTTTCCGGCTTTTTTTGCCTTCTGCGGATTTCCCGACAGCTTTCGCGGGGTTTTTTCGCGGGAAATGGATAAACTTGCCGGGAAAGGAGGGATTTCCCATGAAAACACCTTCGCTCTTGGACAGCCGGAAGATCGTCAGCCTCCCGGTGGGCGCCATCAAGCCGAATCCCCACCAGCCCCGGCGGCAGTTTTCCCCGGAGGATCTGGCGGAGCTCAGCGAAAGCATCCGTCTCTACGGCATCCTGCAGCCCCTCACCGTGCGGAAGACCGGCCCGACGACCTTCGAGCTGGTGGCGGGGGAACGGCGGCTGCGGGCCGCGGTGCTGGCGGGAATGGACAGCGTGCCCTGCATCCTGCTGAACGTGGACGCCCGGCGCTCCGGCCTGCTGGCCCTGGTGGAGAACCTGCAGCGGAAGGACCTGGATTTCATTGAGGAAGCGGAGGGCCTCCGCAGCCTCATCCGCACCTACGGGCTGAGCCAGGAGGAGGCCGCCCGCTGCATTTCCAAGTCCCAGTCCGCCGTGGCAAACAAGCTGCGCCTCCTGCGCCTTCCGGAGCCCGTTCTGGCCCGGCTGCGGGAGGAGGGACTCACGGAGCGCCACGCCCGGGCCCTGCTGCGTCTGGAGGACCCGGAGGCCCAGGCCGCCGCCCTGGAGCACATCATACGCAGCGGCCTCACCGTGGCAAAGGCCGAGGAGTACATCGAGGAGCTGCTCCGGGCCTCCGCCGCGCCGGAGCCCCGGAAGAAAAAAAGAAAGGCCCCCATGGTCGTGCTGAAGGACGTTCGCATCTTCCTCAACACGGTGACCAGGGGGCTGAGCATGATGAACCGCAGCGGCGTAAAGGCCGTGTGCGAGCGGACGGACACGGAGGGGGAGCTGGTGCTCACCATCCGCATCCCCCGGGGAGGACGGGAGGAGCTCAAAGACGGGCGCGAAGAACTGCAAGCGCCCGCGTGAAGTCCTCCGGCAGGCCGCTTTCAAAGCTCATGGCCTGCCCGGTGGAGGGGTGGATGAAGCGGATGGCCCGGGCGTGGAGGCACTGGCTCTTGAGCCCCAGCTCCGAGCCGCCCCCGTAGAGAGGATCGCCGGCGACGGGGTGGCCGATATAGGCCATGTGGACCCGGATCTGATGGGTTCGCCCCGTCTCCAGAGCGCAGCGGACGTAGCTGTAGCCGGGGAAACGCTCCAGCACCCGGTAGCGGGTCACGGCCGGACGGGAATTGTGCTCCGTCACGGCCATTTTCTTCCGGTCCTTTGGGCTGCGGCCGATGGGCGCGTCCACTTTTCCGCTGTCCTCCTTCGGCGCGCCCCGGAGGATCGCCTCGTATTCCCGGCTGAGGCTCCGGTCGCTGAGCTGGGCGGAGAGAAGGCGGTGGGCCCGGTCGTTCTTGGCGCAGAGGATGAGGCCGGAGGTGTCCATGTCCAGCCGGTGCACGATGCCAGGCCTCGTCACGCCGCCGATGCCCGAGAGACTGTCCCCGCAATGGTAGAGGAGGGCGTTCACCAGGGTGCCGTCGGGGTGGCCCGGGGCCGGGTGTACCACCAGGCCCTTGGGCTTGTTGATGACGATGAGGTCTCCGTCCTCATAGAGGATGTCCAGAGGGATATCCTCCGGCTGCAGGGCCGCTTCCTCCGGCTCCGGCAGCTCCACGCGGAGGCTGTCTCCGGGGGATACCCGGTAATTCTTCTTCGGCGGGCCGGAGGGGAGGGTCACCAGCCCCGCCTCGATGAGCTGCTGGGCCCGGCTGCGGCTGAGCTCCTCCACGTTTTCCGCCAGCCAGGCGTCCAGCCGGGCGCCGGCATCGGCCGCCTCAGCCGTCAGCCATATCGTCATGCTCTTCGTCAAAGGCGCGCCGGGTCTCCTCCGTCAGGGCCGCGTCCTCCCTGGCCTTCTCCCGGCTTTTTTCCCAGCGCTCCCGGCTGAGCTCCTGCCGACGGCGCTTTTCCTCCCGCTCGTCCGTCAGCACCCACAGCACCAGCAGCACGGCGCCGACGGTGATGAAGCAGTCGGCCACGTTGAACACCGGGAAGCGGATGAATTCCGTTTCAAACATATCCACCACGTAGCCCTGCACCGCCCGGTCCAGGGCGTTGCCCGCGGCGCCGCCCAGGATGCAGGCGAAGCTCAGCTTCCCAAGGGGCTTTCCCGGCTTGTCCAGGAGCAGCGCCGTAAGGATGGCCAGGCTCACCAGAGCGGTGACGGCCAGCAGGAACGTCGTTTTGCCCGCCATGATGCCCCAGCTCGCCCCGTAGTTGTGCACCAGGGACAGGCGCAGGACGCCCGGCAGGAAGGCAATGGAATTGCCCACGGCACGCAGACGGCCGCTGATCCAGGCCTTGAGCAGCTGATCCAGAACGACGATCAGGGCGCTGAGAAGGACGTAGTTCATCTCTGTTCCCTTTCCAAAGGCGGCAGCGTCCGGAGGACGCTGCCGTCAGTCTTTTTTGCTACCTCACACCACGCCGGCGCAGCGGGGGCAGAGGTCGGGATGCCCGGGATCCGCTCCCACGCGCTCGTCGTGGGCCCAGCAGCGGGCGCACTTGGGCGCAGCGGACGCCTTCACCTCCACCTGCACGCCGGTGTTCGCGCCTTTCTCCAGACCCTCGGCCTCTCCCTCCAGCACCGTGACCTTCGACACGATGCAGATGGTCTTCAGGTCGAAGGCGGCCAGCTCCTCCGCCTTCAGGGCGCTTCCCAGGTACAGGGTGACCTCGGCGTCCAGGGGCTTGCCGATGGTCTTCTCTCCCCGGGCCAGCTCCAGGGCCTTCAGCACGTCGGAGCGGAGCTTCATCACCGTATCCCAGGCGGCCGCTTCCTCCGCTGTCAGGACCCAGGCGGACACGGGCTCGGGCATGTCGTTATACATGACGCTCTCCGGGTCGTCCGCCGCCCGGTGGGGCATAAAGCCCCAGATCTCCTCCGCCGTGAAGGAGAGGATGGGGGCCAGAAGGCGGGTCATGGCGTTCAGGATGTGCCAGACGGCGGTCTGGGCGCTGCGGCGCAGACGGCCGTCCCGCGCTTCGCAGTAGAGCCGGTCCTTGATGATGTCCAGATAGAAATTGGACATATCCGTCACGCAGAAATTGTGGATGGCGTAGGTGACGGCGAAGAATTCGTAGGCGTCGTAGGCCTCCCGGCAGCGCTGCACCAGGGCGTTCAGGCGGCTGAGGGCCCAGCGGTCCAGAGGCTCCAGCTCGTCGAAGGGCAGGAGCCCGGCGTCGGGCTCGAAGCCCTCCAGGTTGCCCAGGATATAGCGGGCGGTGTTGCGGATCTTCAGATATTTGTCGCTGAGCTGCTTGAAGATGGGATCGGAGCAGCGCATATCCAGCCGGTAGTCGGCGGAGGCGGCCCAGAGGCGCAGCAGCTCCGCGCCGTATTTGGGGATCAGCTCATCGGGGGCCACCGTGTTGCCCAGGGACTTGTGCATGGCCCGGCCCTGGCCGTCCACGGTCCAGCCGTGGGTGAGCACCTGCCGGTAGGGGGCCGCGCCCCTGGTGGCTACGGCGGTGAGCAGGCTGGACTGGAACCAGCCGCGATACTGGTCGCCGCCCTCCAGATAGAGGTCCGCGGGCCAGACGCCGGGGCTGTCCAGCGCCATGGAGGCCACGTGGGTGCTGCCGGAATCGAACCAGCCGTCCAGGGTGTCGGTCTCCTTGGTGAAGATCCTGCCCTCCCCGCAGTGGGGGCAGGTGAAGCCCTCGGGCAGCAGGGCGGAAGCATCCTTCAGGAACCAGACGTTGGAGCCCGCCGCCTTGAACTCGGCGGAGATCCTTTCGATGGTCTCCGGGGTGCAGACGGGCTTGTGGCAGCTTTCGCAGTAGAACACGGGGATGGGGAGGCCCCAGTGGCGCTGGCGGGAGATGCACCAGTCGGCCCGCTCCCGGATCATGCCCTCCATGCGGCCCTTGCCCCATTCGGGAAGCCAATTGACGCCGTTTGCCGCGGCCACGGCCGCATCCTTAAAGGCGTCCACGGAGCAGAACCACTGGTCGGTGGCCCGGTAGAGGATGGGATTCTTGCAGCGCCAGCAGTGGGGATACTGGTGGATGATCTCCGCGCTGCCCAGGAGGGCGGAGCAGGCCTTCAGGTCCTCGAAGATGACGTCGTTGGCTTCGTCGGTGGTGAGGCCCTCATATTTGCCCGCCTCGGCGTTCATCCGGCCCTGGTCGTCCACAGGCACCAGAATGCCGATATTCGTCTTTCCGGAGGCGTCGTACTTCCGGCAGATCTCATAGTCGTCCTGGCCGTGGCCCGGCGCCGTGTGAACGCAGCCGGTGCCGGCGTCCAGGGTCACGTGGTCGCCGCAGAGGATCACGCTTTCCCGGTCGTAGAGGGGATGCCGGGCGGTCATCAGCTCGAAATCGGCGCCCTTGCGGGTCTCCAGCACCTCCAGCTCCGGCAGCCCGCAGGCCTCCTCCACGTTCTTTTTCAGTTCCTTCGCCAGAATATAGATCTCCCCGTTTTCGGGGTTCCGGGCGATCACGTAGTCCAGCGCGGCGTTGAGGCAGATGGCCAGGTTGCCCGGGATGGTCCAGGTGGTGGTGGTCCAGATGACAAAGTAGATGTTCTCATACTGAGCCAGCTTGCCGAGGCAGTCCTTCACGGCGAACTTGACGTAGATGGAGCGGCAGGGATCCTCGGCGTATTCGATCTCCGCCTCGGCCAGGGCCGTCTCGTCCTTGGCGCACCAGTACACGGGCTTCTTGCCCTTGTAGATGTAGCCTTTCTCGAACATCTGCCCGAAGACCTTCACTTCCTCGGCCTCGAACTTGGGGTCCATGGTGAGGTAGGGACGGTCCCAGTCGCCCAGCACGCCCAGGCGCTTGAACTGCTCCATCTGGACGTCCACGAAGTTCTGGGCGAATTCACGGCAGGCGTCCCGGAATTCGGGGATGGACATCTGCTTGCGGTTCAGCTTCTGCTGCTTGATGATGGCGGATTCGATGGGCATGCCGTGGTTGTCCCAGCCGGGGGTGTAGCTCACGTGATACCCGGTCATGGCCTTGTAGCGGTTGATGAAATCCTTGAGGCATTTGTTCAGGGCGGTGCCCATATGGATCTTGCCGTTGGAGAAGGGGGGGCCGTCGTGGAGGATGAAGCGGGGCTTGTTTTCGCCGCGCTTCTGGAGGCCGCCGTAAATGTCCTTTTCCTTCCAGTCTTCCAGCCAGCCGGGCTCCCGCTGGCTGAGACCGGCCTTCATGGGAAAGTCGGTCCTGGGCATGTTCAGCGTCGCCTTGTAATCCTGCGGCATTGATGACCACTCCTTTTCGGATAAGTTATCTTGACAATTATAATATAATACTCTGTATTTCCGCGAAACGCAAGAAATTTTTCCGCTCCCGGGGAAAAGAAGGAACTTCGGAAAAAAGCTCCCGGGAAAGACGGAGCGCAGAGAAGAAAGAGCGGGGGACAGGCAGGTGCCTGCGCCGGGAAAAGAGGCGGGCGGCGCCTGCGCCAGCGGTTGACAAAGCGGCAGGTACTCAGTATAATAATCCAATCCGGAATGAGAATAGTCGTGGCGAATGCCACTGCAATTTGCAATATGTAATAGGAGAGTTTGCTATGAACGAACGAATGAAAAGAACGACGGCAATTCTTTTGGCCGTGCTCCTGGCAGTGATGCTCCTGCCCGTGGGCAGCCTTGCTGCCGGCGAAATCACGGTGGAGCTGAAAACGGACGTCACGGAAGCGAAGATCGGCGATAGCATCACCTGGACGGCTTCCGCTTCCGGCGGCGACGGGAGCTACCGTTATTGCTTCTATATCTTCCTGGACGACAAGGTGGTCGAGCGCGGCAAATACGGTACGGCCAACAGCTACCGGTATACCGTCGCGGCCTCCGGCAGCTATACGGCCCGCGTCTATGTGAAGGACGGCAGCGGCGCCGTGCAGGAATATACCGGAGGCGCCGTCACCGTGCCGGCCCAGGAGGTTTTCGCCCTGGTGACGGCGGACAAAACGGAAGCGGAACTGGGCGACACCGTCACCTGGACGGCCTCGGCCATTGGCGGCACCGGGAAGATCCGCTACTGCTTCTACCTCTTTGTCAACGGCGAAGAGGCGGAGCGGGGCGAGCCGGACACGGCGAACAGAACGAAAGACCGCCGTGGAGGGCC
>JAEEGK010013860.1_pt1 | contig 18092 bp, 13 predicted proteins | sample 8958771 | NCBI WGS metagenome assembly JAEEGK01 (sample SAMN16246547, study PRJNA631951) | gut metagenome | biome: gut microbiome; feature: rumen; material: SC-attached | host: Bos | place: Iran: Karaj | collected 2018-10
GGTGTAATAAAGCTTCTCCTCCCGTCAGCACCAGGTTTTTACTTTTTCCGCCAAAATGGTCAATAATCATATCAACATATTTCATGGATATATTACTACCACAAGTTGACGCAGATTTATAGCAAAAACCACACTCTAAATTGCATTTTGATGTTAACTCAAGTATTATCCATGCTGGATAAGCCTTTTGAGGCTCTCCATAATGCTTCAGCTTAGTCTGAACTCCTCCTGTGTTGTAATAAATTATTCCTCGCTTCTCAAGAAGGTTGAGAAAGCTTCGGATAAGTTCCCTATTCCGTTCATTATCTTCAACCATGTATGTATCAAAAATGTTTTTCATTAACCGCTCAACGGTAGGCGACTCTTGACATGATTCTAAAATCTTTGCTTGAAAAGAGTTTACTCCCATAAAATCATACAAACCTACTCTAATCTGTACTTTGTCAAGATAATAATGAATATAACAGTCGCTGTTAATGCAAATATGCAGTTCTTTATCCTTCTCCATGCAGTCCCCCCCAACCAAAAATAAAAGCATGTTGATGGGTAACCCGTTCCGGTTACCCATCATTTTGCTTCGGTAAAGCCACTAATGATTAAATACAAATCAATCCATGAACAACCCAACTGCAACAAGTCCCAGCAGTGCATGCACAAGCAAACACCACTTCTTCACTTATCAGGTCCTCAAAGTTTAACATCAGGTTTTCCCTCCTATAGTTAAGATTTCTGAAGTTCCACTTTCGCTTCAGATATTTTTAATGTATAAAATTCTTTTGCATAGCAACATGGCGTTATAGTAACCAAATAAATGGTCACCAAAACGCCATGTTGCTATGCAAAAATACGTGATAATATCCAAGCCAGCAAACCGTAGAAAGGATTTCTGACAAATGCAAAAAGCAATTATAAAGTTTATGATATTAGTTTCCGCTATTTCCACTGCCTTTACATTTGCTTTACCCAACAATCCGACAAATAATGGATATACTTCTGAAATAAATATAGGGACTTATGGCACCTGCGAAAATCCGCCTCAACCCTGTCCAATCGAAGTATCAGAATACTAATCTATGAAATAATCCTCAATAAAGCGGGCTATCCTATCGGCATTACCATTTTTGAGTAATTTAGCTACACTCCAAGCCATAGAAGCAATATTTCTGCTTTGCGCCTTGTCGCTTTCGTAGATCTTGGTTGCATGACTCGATAAAATTCTTTCAAGGCCAGAAGCACTCCGACATAGTAATTTATAAACGATTGCTTCTTCCGAAATTGCAACATCCCCTGACATTTGCGATAGATTTGTCAGATGTAGCCCATATGTTCTCTGCATCATCCTTTTATCGACATAAGAACCACTAAATATTTTTACAATCAAATTGCACAATTCATATGCCTCCTCCTCTTGTCCCAACATTCGATAGCACAAACATATCTGTGCAATAATACCGCTTTCTGCAAGAAATGGAGGTCTTTTAATCTGATTTTTGATGCAAGGATATATTTTGTCTAATAGCAATAGGTCTTTTTCCAAAACTGACTTGGGATTATTTTGGACCACGCATAGTTCGATTTGATTTTTATACATTGTCAACATTGCATTGTTACTGCTATATTTCTCACCAGTTCTTTTGCATAATTCTTGAAGTTTGATGCTTGCGAAGTCATAATCGCCCCGAAGCAATAACGTGTTAAACTCGCGTTCCGCTTCCAATACTTTAAAATCTTCACATATAAAGAAAGTGCCTTGTTTAGCATAATCAATATCTAGGGTCTCCATCAATCTAGAATATTGGGCTTTTCTGGGAGAACGTTGCCCTTTTTCGTATCTGGATATTGCATCTGGGCTAGTATCCGCAAACTCGGCTGTTGTTTCCTGTGTAAAACCGAGTATCTGACGCTGACCTCGATAGATTTCTGATTCGTAATGGTATATCGCACGATCCACATCACAAAAGAGTGAGTCAAATCTTATTTCCGAATGCATATACGAACTATTTAGGTTTTCAAGCGTTTTCAAATAATCTAGGTAGTTATTATATTGATCCGAAAGCTCATAATTACATCCAAACTCTTTAATTATTCCAAGCAATGGGATCAACATTTGCAGTAACCCGCAATTTCTCAAATGTTCAATTCCCTCATCACATTCACGTACAGCAATTTCATAATTTCCAATTTGAATATTTAAAAGAGCACTTATCCACTTTGCCTTTGGCATTATCGCTGCCAACTCTTCTGTGTCAGATATATTATCTGTTATAAATTGAATAATCTCATTCAAACGTGTTCTTATATCAAACAATTTCCATCTGTGTTCTGACATATCAATTAATCGGATTTGCATTAAAATGGCAAAAAGTAGATTTTCTATTTCCACAGAGGAAAGTGCATATGCATTAATATGTTGTGAAACTAATCCAGGAATTGTTAGGTCGATTGCCTCACCAATATATTCAAGTGCTAAAGATGGATTATTATTTATATAGAATTCATAAGCTGCTTTATTTCGCCACCGGAACATTAACTTCACGTTCGTGTAATCCGTGTAGTCTTGAATACAATCCAATTCTTCCATATATTTTATAGATTGCTCTCGATTACGTTTATCTATGGAGTCGTCAAAATCATTTTGCAACCTTACTATATCCAGAAATGGCTTAGAAACTATACATTCGAGTTTATTCGGTGACTTTCCGAGACGTTGCATTAATATTTTCAGAAATCTGGGTTCAGCTACGCAACTCCCGGAAATCATTTTACTCAAATTAGACTTTGAACAAATACCTCTGGATAATTTTCTTAATGTGATGCTTCCATCATTGATTTTTTCGTCGATTAACAGTTTAAGTTGCTGCCCTATTGTATACATCTGTATAATCCCTCAATCAAATGATTCTTCGTTGTCTACATTCCCAAATAACGCAATCTATATATAATTCAATAAAAAATACAAAGGGTAAACAACATAAAATAGCCCTTTAGGATTTGTATATATAGAAATATAAAACGATAATACCAGATCATTCTACCTTATGGTATCATAGAATTATTCTGCTGAGGACCTTTGAAATGAAAAAGACAGATATTTGATTATCTGTCTTTAGGAATATGCCAACCGCCAACGCATGTCATATTACATGCTTTCTCAATATTACATTTTTATTCTTTAAATTTCTTCCAGTTTTTAACCGCCGCCAGACAAAGCACCGCACCGATGACGGAAATAACAGCCCAAACGAAAATGCAGCTTCCCCAGTCTCCGTCCTTAATAAGGCTCGGAAAACCGGCAACCGCCACCGAAGTTCCGATGTATGTAAGGGAATTGATGATGCCGCTCATGGTGGCAACTATGCCGTACTTTTCGAATTTGGCGGGAACCACACATACCAGAAAGAAATTTACCGCATGCATGCACCCTACTATCAGGGCGGCGATAATGACCGTAAGATACCGGTTGTTTTTGTAGATCATCCAAAGTCCGCCGCAAAGGGCCGCCGCAAATACAAAGATCACTATAGATCCGTTAAGTTCTTCTTTGACCCACTTATTTGAAGCAAAACCCACAAGTTTCATGCTTATGACACCCAGGATCGGAATTGCCACAGCATAAAGAATCGCGTAATTGCTGGGGATCTCAAAGGTGTTTCTCAAAAGGGTGGGAACCCAGTCGGTAATGCCGTCTCTTAAAGCACCCTGGGCGATAATCGCCAGCGCTATGAAAACAAATCCGGACCCAAGCAGAAGCTTCGGTGTGAGTTTTCCCTTAGCCTTGGTTTCGCCGTCTTTTTTCTTGTTGTCAAAGTTCGAGACAACCCCCTTATCGATGCGGCTGAATCCGAAGATCCAGCAGACAAGGATCGCCGCGGTGATAAGCGCCGAGGTAAAGAAGGTGTACTTCCAGGAATTGAACAGTTTAAGCCATATAAGGGACGAGGTGATATAAATAAAGATCGTTCCCGTAATTCCGGCAGCGTTTACGTTTGCGGCGACGGTGTTATATTTCTTTTTGTCCATGACAGAGGCCATGATACGAACAAGAGGAGGCCAAAGCATGCTTTGTGCAAAGCCGTTTACAAACCAGATGGCTCCCCGGAAATCCGCGGGAGCAAAGGGCATTGCGATATTACAAAGAACCGTGACGGAAAGCCCGCACATTATAAGTTTCTGGGGCTTAAACCTGTCTCCCAGGATACCGCTTACAATCTGACCGACGCAGTAGGAAATGACACCCATGGTCTCCACCAGACCGGCTGCTTTTTCCGTGATCCCTTCCGCAGAGATCACCGCATCCATGACTATGGAGTAGTCTTTTCTGGTAAGATAGCTTGCAAAATATATGAGCGGGCACAGGAACCCGAGAAGCCGCACCGCATATTCGGTGCCTGTTTTCTTCTTTTCGAAAGTCGTTTCAGTCATATTTCTTCTCCCGACATAAACATTTCAATCGGGAGTTTAACACGCGTTAAAAGAAAAATCAATAAACAATTCTTCAAATTTTATTATAAATTTTTTCCTTGACGCAGGGTATGCCGTCGGGATTATCCTATATACAGGATATATTTGTAAAAAGGAGGTTCTTTATGTACAAAGCAAGCGATAACCGATACGATAAAATGAAATACAACCACTGCGGAAATTCGGGGCTCATGCTCCCCGCTGTTTCTCTGGGCCTTTGGCACAATTTCGGTGACACGGGTGTCTATGCAAATATGGAAGAAATGTGCTTTACCGCTTTCGACAACGGTATCACACACTTTGATCTTGCCAACAATTACGGCCCCAAGCCCGGCAGCGCGGAGGAAAATTTCGGAAGACTGATGAAGGAACACTTCTCTCCCTACAGAGACGAAATGATCATTTCCACCAAAGCAGGCTACGAAATGTGGCCCGGCCCTTACGGTGATCACGGCAGCCGCAAATATCTCATTGCAAGTCTCGATCAGTCCTTAAAGCGCATGGGGCTTGAATATGTGGACATTTTCTATCACCACAGGCCCGACCCCGACACTCCTCTTGAGGAAACCATGGGTGCTCTCGAACAGATCGTCAGAAGCGGAAAGGCACTTTACGTCGGGCTTTCCAATTACGACGGTGACCGTTTGGAGAAGGCCGCCAAAATTCTGGAGGAGCGTCACGTTCCTTTTATCATCAACCAGAACCGCTATAACATTCTGGATCGTACCATCGAAAAGAACGGTCTTAAATCAACCTCATACCGCCTCGGCAAGGGCATTATATGCTTCTCGCCTCTGGCCCAGGGAATGCTCACCGACAGGTACTTTAACGGAATTCCCGCCGACAGCAGGGTCCGTACCGACGGAAGATTCCTTCGTGAAGATCAGATTTCCGAAGAAAAGATCGACAAACTTAAAAAGCTTAACGAGATTGCCGCAAAGCGCGGCCAGACCCTTGCGGAAATGGCACTCGCATGGAACCTTAAGGACAACGAGATCACCACTGTTCTTATCGGTGCATCAAAGGCATCTCAGATCCTTGACAACATAAAAGCCACGGAAAATACCGAATTTTCCGCGGCCGAACTCAAGGCTATAGACGAATTGTCCTTTTAATTAAAACAACATTCCCACAAGATTCACAATCAGAGCGGCAAGCCAGGCGATCAAGCATTGCCATACCACAACGGCAAGTGCACGCTTGCGTCCCAGCTCTCGTCTTATTGCGGCAACTGCCGCAACACAGGGCGTATAAAGAAGCGAAAATACCAGTAAAGATGCGGCTGCTGTCGGGGACAGTACTGAGGAAACATTGTCTCCGAACAGCACCTGCATGGTAGAAACCACACTTTCTTTTGCCAGAAATCCCGAAATCAGTGAAGTACAGATCCGCCAGTCGGCAAGGCCGAGAGGTTTCATGATCGGCACAAAGATCCCCGCAATTATCGCAAGAATACTGTCTTTTGAATCCGTAACGAGGTTTAAATACGGGTCAAAGCTTTGCAATACCCAGATTATGACAGTTGCAAGCATGATGACCGTAAATGCTCTCTGCAGGAAATCTCTTGCTTTTTCCCAAAGAAGCTTTAACACATTTCCGATACCCGGAAGCCTGTAATTGGGAAGTTCCATTACAAAGGGCACCGCTTCACCCTTAAATACGGTCTTTCTGTACAAAAGCGCCACAAGGATCCCCACAGCGATCCCAAGCAAATACAATCCCGTCATGATAAATCCGCCGTGACCCTTAAAAAATATGCTTACAAAGAAAGCGTAGATCGGAAGTTTGGCAGAACAGCTCATGAAGGGCGTAAGAAGGATCGTCATCCTTCGGTCTCTTTCGCTGGGAAGGGTTCTGGTAGCCATTACGGCAGGAACCGTGCAGCCGAAACCGATCAGCATGGGCACGATACTTCTGCCGGAAAGGCCGATCTTTCTTAAAAGCTTATCCATTACAAAGGCCACTCTGGCTATGTAACCGCTGTCTTCCATTATCGATAAGAAAAAGAAAAGGGTAACAATGATGGGAAGAAAACTCAACACGCTTCCGACACCCGCAAATATTCCGTCCACCACCAGCCCGTGCAGGGTTTTGTTGACGTGAGCTGCGGAGAGAGTGCTGCTGACCAGTTCGGTCAATTCCCCGATCCCAAGTTCCAGCAGGCCCTGAAGCCATGCTCCTATCACATTGAACGTAAGCCAGAAAACCACGCCCATTATCAATATAAACACAGGTATAGCGGTAAATTTCCCCGTAAGTATCCTGTCTATCTTCTCACTTCTGACTCTTTCGCGGCTCTCTTTCGGTTTCTTTACCGCAAGGGCACAGATCCTGCCGATATAAGCAAACCTCATGTCGGCAATGGCTGCACTTCTGTCGAGTCCCCGTTCCTTTTCCATCTGAAGAACGATATGCTCCATGGTCTCTCTCTCGTTGGGATCGAGACCGAGTTTTGCGATTATACGTTCATCACCTTCGATGACCTTACTTGCCGCAAAGCGAATGGGAAGGCCGTTTTCGGCGGCATGATCACCGATAAGATGAGTGATGCCGTGGATGCTTCTGTGCACCGCTCCGCCGCTTTCGTTCTCATCGCAAAAATCCCTGTGCTCGGGCTTCTCGCAATATTTTGCAATGTGCATGGCATGGCTTATAAGTTCTTCGATACCGAAGTTCTTGGCTGCCGAGATCGGAACCACGGGAACGCCCAGGAGCTGTTCCATCCGGTTTACATCGATGACACCGCCGTTCGATGTAAGTTCGTCCATCATGTTAAGAGCCACAACAACGGGTGTGTCCATCTCAAGAAGCTGCATGGTAAGATACAGGTTTCTTTCGATATTGGTGGCATCGACTATATTTATGATCGCGTGGGGCTTTTCGTTAAGCACGAAATTACGCGAAACGATTTCTTCATTACTGTAGGGAGACATGGAGTAGATCCCGGGCAGATCAGTCACTCTCGTGTTGGGATATCCCTTTATAGCTCCGTCTTTTCTGTCTACGGTCACGCCGGGAAAGTTTCCGACATGCTGGTTTGAACCCGTCAGGCGGTTAAACAGAGTGGTCTTTCCGCTGTTCTGGTTTCCCACCAGAGCAAAGGTCAGTGTTTCCGAATCCGGCAAAGGATTTCCGCTTCCCTTCGGATGAAATTTACCGCTTTCGCCAAAGCCCGGGTGCTCGGCTTTGTCAGTAACCTTAACGATTTCTTTTTGCTCGTTCTTTTCAAAAAGACGGACAGTGATCTGCTCCGCCTCCGCAAGCCTCAACGTCAGCTCATACCCGTGGATCTTTAATTCCATTGGATCCCCCATGGGTGCATATTTGATCACGGACACCTCGGCACCGGGAATAACTCCCATGTCGAGAAAGTGCTGTCTTAACGCGCCGTCTCCGCCCACGGCTTCCACAACCGCGTTTTTCCCGATTTCAAGCTCTTTTAATGTCATTTCGACTCCTGTGACCTGTCCCTTCCGGCGAAATTAATGATCCGTTTGATCCCGAAATATAAAACCGCACCGATTAAAACGCCAATGGTATTAAGCATAAGATCGTCGATATCGGTGCATCTGTCATAGAAAAGTAACTGGGTAATTTCGATAAACAAAGAAAGACCGCCTCCGGCAAGGACAGCAGTTCCCACATTTTTAAGCTTTTTAAAGCACATGGGCCAGAAGACCCCCACGGGAATAAACATGGCGATATTTCCGATAATGTTCACTTCCCATCCATCATATCGCTCTTCGACGCACACCAGGGGATTAAGGTTCATCCTGAAGGGAAGGATCCTGGACGCATCGAATTTCAATACTCCGATATGTCCGTTAACATGGTGCAAGGGGAAATATACCATCCTCGAGATGACCACAAAACAAATCAAAACCGTAAGAAGCTTTGCTTCGTGCTTAATGTTGAATTCGCTTTTCTTTATGATCACAAAAGCTCTTATTATGACCCAGAGGATCACGATAAATGAGACCATCTGGGGGTAAGTTACGTTTATCATCTGTGATTCCTTTTCCTCAGCCCGATATGCAACGGGCGCTCATTGAGATTCTACTTGATTTCCGCACAAATGTGAATATTAAATTTTCCTAAATATATTGCGCGAACATCGGTTAGTGTTATATAACCATTCTATAAGGATGGATTTTATGGATAAATACAACGTTACCGGCATGAGCTGCGCTGCCTGCAGCGCCAGGGTTGAGAAAGCGGTTTCCAAGGTTCCCGGTGTGACTCAGTGTTCGGTCAGTCTTCTTACAAATTCAATGGGTGTATCGGGCTCAGCCGATCCCGCAGCCGTAATAGATGCGGTCAAAGAGGCAGGTTACGGTGCTTCTCTTGTTGCGGGCGCCTCTTCCGGCAGTTCCCCCGCGAACGCGGCCGGCTCTCTTTCTTCCGCCGAAGATGCCCTTTCGGACAAAGAAACTCCCCTTCTTAAACGGAGACTCATCCTTTCCGTTTGCTTTTTGCTTGTGTTAATGTACTTTTCCATGGGCCATATGATGTGGGGCTTTCCCGCGCCGAAGGTCTTTGACAATCACGTTTTTCTCGCTCTGTTCGAAATGATCCTTGCAGCCGTGATCATGCTCATCAATTCGGCCTTTTTCACAAGCGGTTTTAAATCGCTGTTTAAGGGCGGACCCAACATGAACACACTTGTGGCTCTCGGGTCTTCCGTGGCTTTCGCTTATTCTCTTTTCGAACTTTTCATGATGATAATTGCCCTGGAAAAGGGGGACCATACGACGGTTTCCTCCTACGGCATGAATCTTTATTTTGAATCTGCCGCCATGATCCCCACACTCATTACCGTGGGAAAACTTCTTGAGGCAATTTCAAAGGGCAGGACCACCGACGCCCTTAAGGGCCTCATAAAACTTTCGCCCAAAACCGCCACGGTGCTTGTTGACGGAACCGAAACCGTCATTGACGCCGATGACGTTAAGATTGACGATATCTTTCTTGTTCGCCCCGGGGAGAGCATTCCCGTGGACGGAGTCATCATCGAAGGCGCAACTTCCGTAAACGAAGCCGCTCTCACAGGTGAGAGCATTCCCGCCGACAAAGAAACGGGATCATCCGTTTACGCCGCCACCATAAATACCACAGGTTTTATCAAGTGCCGCGCCACTGCCGTCGGAGCAGGCACCACCCTTTCAAAGATCATCCGGACCGTCAGCGATGCCGCCGCCACCAAGGCTCCCATCGCACGTATCGCGGACAGGGTCTCCGGAATTTTCGTTCCCGCAGTCATGGGAATCTCGCTCCTTACCTTTATCGTATGGCTAATCCTCGGCAGGGGAGTCTCCTTCTCCATAGCAAGGGCCATAACGGTTCTGGTGATAAGCTGTCCCTGTGCTCTGGGCCTTGCCACCCCCGTTGCCATCATGGTGGGAAACGGTGTGGGCGCAAAGAGCGGGATCCTCTTTAAGACTGCCGCTTCTCTGGAAGCTCTCGGCCGTACAGAGACCGTTGTGCTTGACAAGACCGGCACCATCACTACGGGAAATCCCGAAGTTACGGACATTTATCCTGGAGAAGGCTTTGACGAAAGTTCTCTTCTTAAGCTTGCCGCCTCCATTGAAAGAAACAGCGAACATCCCCTTTCAAAGGCAATCGTTTCAAAGGCTTCGGAAGTCGGGACGGAGTTTCTTGATATTACGGATTTTAACGCAGTTCCCGGCAAAGGCCTTACGGGAAAGGTTTCGGGAAAATTATCTGTCGTCACAGGCGGAAGTCTTAAATTCATTTCTTCGGAAATCGAAGTCTCTGCGGAAACGGTACGTTTAACGGAGAAACTCTCCTTCGAAGGAAAGACACCCCTTCTTTTTGCACTTGATTCAAAGCTTGCCGGAATAATAGCCGTAAGGGACACGGTTAAAGAAGATTCCGTTGCGGCCATAAAGGAGCTTAAAGATCTTGGTCTTAATGTGGTAATGCTTACGGGAGACAATGAGAAAACGGCTGCTGCCGTGGGCAAAGAAGCAGGCATTGAAAGAGTTATCGCCAGTGTTCTCCCGGACGGAAAAAACACTGTCATTGAAGACCTCAAAAGATCCGGAAAGACTGCCATGGTGGGCGACGGAATAAACGATGCTCCGGCTTTGGTAACCGCAGATACGGGAATCGCCATCGGAGCAGGTGCCGACATCGCCATCGATGCCGCGGACATTGTCGTGGTAAAGAGCAGACTTTCGGACATTTCCGCCGCCATCCGCTTAAGCCGCGCCACCATAAGAAACATACACGAAAATCTCTTCTGGGCCTTCTTTTACAACATCATCTGCATTCCCCTTGCCATGGGGGTGTACGGTTTTGCCATGAAGCCCATGTACGGTGCGCTGGCCATGAGCCTTTCAAGCTTCTGCGTGTGCATGAACGCACTTCGTTTGAACCTTTTAAGGATTCACGACAGCTCTCACGACAGACCTGCACGGAGGCTGCGTAATAAATTACCCGAAAACAACGGCTTCCGCGAAAACACCGCAGAAGCCGCCGATGATACAAAAACTGCCTCACCCCGAAAGGAGAATAACAATATGACCAAAACAATGAATATCAAAGGAATGATGTGCGAACACTGCGAAGCAAGAGTCAAAAAGACCCTTCTTGCCATCGACGGTGTCACGGACGCCATCGTAAGCCACAAAAAAGGCACCGCCGAGATCACTCTTTCAAAAGAGGTTCCGGACGATACCTTAAAAGCAGCCGTTGAAGCTCAGGACTATGAAGTAACGGGGATCGAATGATCCCTGTTTTTCTTCGAGGAAGCGGGGATTATCTTAATTTCAAAAGATACACCTCGCACTCATCCTCAATGCCCTGATATTCAAAGCCGAATTTCTTTGCAATTCTTTTGGAGGCTTCCTGTTCGGGGTCACATTCTATCACTGCGTCTTTTCCACTTTTGCGGGCCATTTCTATCATCATTTCCGTTAATTGTGTGGCGTAGCCGCGACCCCAGTACTCTCTTAAAATAAGCCAGCCAAGTTCCATGCTGTCTTCCTCGTAGTCGTGATAGATCACATATCCCACGAAATTGCCGTTTTCGTCTTCAACCGCATGCACAAAGGGTTCTTCGTCCAGGCCGTAGTTTTTAAGAAACTCTTCCGTCTGCTCACGGGTATAGGGAGGCTCGATGTATTTCATGGTCTCCTCATCCGAAAGCAGTTTATAAAGGGGCTCTAAGTCCCGCTCTTCCATTTTTCTGATCTTTAAATTCATAGTTTTCCTTCCTCGCTAACATAAAAATGCCCGCAGACCAATCTGCGGGCATCTCCTTCATAAAATGATCTTAAGCTTCGGCAATAGCCTTCATAAGTTCATCGATGTCGATGCCGTGAACCATGGCTGCCATCTCAAGGCTCTCTCCCTGTGCGGAAGGGCAGCCGAGGCAGTGCATTCCGGCCTGCATAAGAATAGGTGCAACATCGGGGTTGGCACGTAAGATCTCACCGATCGTCATTTCTTTGGTAATATTTTCCATGATCGTTCTCCTTTATTTTATAAAAAATATAATACCACTTGCCGTGTTTTTCAAGCAAACACGGTATAAAATATTTATAAACCGTTTGCTCCGCCGGCTAAAGGCTTATCTCCAGCTCCACCGGGCAGTGGTCGGAGCCGAAAACCTCGTTATGGATCTTTGCTTCTTTTATCTTATCCTTTATATCATCCGAAACGATAAAATAGTCGATACGCCATCCGGAATTGTTTTCTCTTGCGTGGAATCTGTAGGACCACCAGGAGTAAACGTCCCTCAAGTCCGGATAAAGAAACCTGAAGGAATCAACATACCCCGCCGCCAGAAGCTCCGTCATCTTTCCGCGTTCTTCGTCGGTAAAGCCTGCGTTCATCCGGTTGGTCTTAGGGTTCTTAAGGTCAATCTCCTGATGAGCCACGTTTAAGTCCCCGCAGAAGATCACGGGTTTCTTCTTCCGAAGACCGTTGATGTAAGCCAAGAAATCCCTCTCCCACTCCATTCTGTAGTCAAGGCGCTTGAGCCCGTCCTGGGAATTGGGTGTATAGCAGGTGATAAAGAAAAACTTCTCATACTCGAGGGTTATCACGCGTCCCTCATGGTCGTGTTCCTCCACACCGATGCCGTAGGTCACATTCAAGGGCTCGTGCTTTGTAAAGATTGCGGTGCCGGAATACCCTTTCTTTTCCGCATAATTCCAGTACTGTCTGTATCCGGGAAGGGGAAGATCGATCTGACCCTCCTGAAGTTTTGTCTCCTGAAGGCAGAAAAAATCCGCATCCGCTTCGTTAAAATAGTCCATGAAACCCTTTTGCATGACGGCCCGAAGTCCGTTTACGTTCCAGGAAATCATTCTCATAAAAGTTACCTCATCCGATCCGCCGGCGGTCGGTCCTTTACAGTTTATATGCGTTGACGGCTTCAATGACCCTGCAAACCTCTTCATCGGTCATTTCGGGGAACAGGGGAAGGGTCGCGCAGTGCTTTGCCAGATCTTCCGCGTTGGGGCAATCCCCTTCTTTGTACCCAAGGTGTGCGTAAGCCTTCTGTAAATGGCAGGGCACGGGGTAATGGCGGTTGCACTCGATATCCCGGTCCTTCATGTAGGCCACGAATTTTTCGGGATCTCCCGCAACTTTCACTTCAAAAAGATGGAAAACCGGGCTCGTATTCTCGGGATGAGCCTGAAGAGTAATAAGGGGATTGTCGATCCTCTTCATATACTCTCTGCCGATCTCAATCCTGCGTTTGGTCCATTCCGGAAGATATTTCAAAGAAACCGACAGGACAGCTCCCTGAATGCCCTCAAGCCTGTAATTGTAGCCTATCATCTCGTGATAATAGCGGACGTTACAGCCCTGATTTTTCATGACATTTATGTAGTCGTTATATTCTTTTCTGTGGCAGGCAACGGCGCCGCCTTCACCGAAAGCGTAAAGGTTTTTACCGGGGTAAAAAGAAAAACATCCCAGTTCCCCCAGGGTTCCGGTCATCTTTCCTTCGTAAAGAGCGCCGTGAGACTGAGCGCAGTCTTCCACCACCCAAAGGCCGTGTTTGTCGGCGATTTTCTTTACCGCCCCGAAATCAAAGGGCTGACCGTAAAGATGAACTCCAAGTATTCCTTTGGTCCGCTCCGTAATGGCCGCTTCGATCTTTGAGGCGTCGATCTCCCAGGTGTCGGGGGTACAGTCCACGAATACGGGAGTCGCACCCGTGTAAGTAACACCCCAGGCCGTAGCGATGTACGTATTAGCGGGTACGATGACCTCATCCCCTTCTTTGACGCCCAGAGCCGCAAGTGCACAGTGGAGGGCGGAGGTTCCGTTGTTTACGCCCTGAACGTACTCGATTCCCAGAAATTTGGCAAATTCCGCGTCGAATCCGTCCGCGAACTTTCCGCCGGAAAAGGCGGTTTCTTCGCAGCAGGCTCTTATGGCCTTAAGATATTCATCTTCGTGCTTTTTGTAATCACGGGTCAAATCTATTCTTTTAAGCATTTTCTTTAGCTTCCCTCTTAAATCGTTTTTTGAGCATTACCATTCTCTGCAGGTAGTTCTTTATGGTCTTTGGCACGTTAACGGTGGTATTGTAATCTTCCACCCATTCAACGGGCATGTCGATGATCGAAAGTCCCGCACGCTCGGCACGAAGCAACAGTTCAACCGTATAAAACCATCCTCTGTCCTTTGAGCATTTCTTTACAAGTTTCTTTGCCGTGTCCGTTCTGATGAAGGTAAAACCGCAGAGAGCATCCGAGGCCTTCATTCCGAGATAGTGCTTTAACAGGAATACGAGACCCGCGCTGGTGATCTTTCGATACCATTTACGGCCTCTGGTATCGGAATCCTTTGAGAAACGGGAACCGTTGACATACTGAAGTTCGGAATTGTTCTCAAAAAGTTCCACGGTCTTTGAAAGGTACTTAAGATCCGTGGAAAGGTCTATGTCCATATATCCCACAATATCCGTGTCCGCAGCCGCAATCCCCGTTCTGAAAGCTATTCCGAGACCCCTCTCTTCGATACGGGTGTAAGTTACCTCGGGATATTTTTCATCCAGCATTTTTCCGATCTTTGGGGTATCGTCATCCGAACCGTTGTCGACAATCACGATTTTTGTGGGAATGTTTATATTCTTCCTGACGTAATCCACGCAGCCGTCGATGCCCTTTTCAAGCCTTAAATGTTCATTCAAAACGGGAAAAAGAATGGTCAGTGTCATTTATCGCTCCCTACCTTTTCGATTGATGATACAAGATATTTCTGGCGCTTGAATATGAGATTCAACATGACTGACATGTACTTAAGGATTATCGTGAGCAACAGGAATACTCCGAAAAATCCGAAGGACATAAAGCAGATCGTGGAAGTCCAGCCCTCTATGGCAGCCTTGTTTACGCAATAATCGTAGATCGCATAGGAAACGAAACCCACCGTGGTAAGAAGAAAGATCGCGCTTATCACACTGGAGATCCTTTCAAGGAAATTGGTGAAGTAAATGAAAGAATCCATGGCAAGTTTCATGCGCTGGTAAGTTTTTCTTTGTTTCGCGCCCTTTACGGATCTGAGCTTTGCGTATGGAATACGCTTCGATTCGAGTCCGCAGTTTGCATAAACCGCCTTTCTGTAGGGAATGTAATCACCCAGAGACTTGATGCGGTTGATGGCCCGTCTGGAAATAAGCCTGAAGGTTTCCGTGCCGATCTTGGACCTTCCGTGATTCGACCTGTTATAGATCCCGTAGAAGATCTTTGAAAACAGTCTCATACCCGTGGAAGGATAAACCGAAACGATATCGTAGCCCTCAACCAGAGTCTCGTACGCGTCGGTGATAAGCTTGGGTTCGTAATCGCATACCGTTGAGTCAAACTCATAAACGAAGTCCCCGATGGCCACGTCGCGACCGGCGTTCATGGAAGGCTCAATGCCCTGGAACTTCCCCATGTGGACAAGAGAAACCATACCCGTCAACTTGTTTTTCCCGGTAAATTCCCTGATTATGTCCAGGGTATCGTCGGTGCAGGCATCGTCGACGCAGACAAGCTCGTAGTTTTCAAAATAGTTCTGCACGGTGGGAATCACCGTGGAAAGAAAACTCTCGATCCCTGCGGCGCAATCGTTAAGATAGACAACAACTGACACAAATTTCTTTTCCATATAATCTCCCAATGAGTTTATTTACACAAATATTCGTCCAGATCGTAAACCGTGTTGATCTTTCCCGAAAGAACGCTGATAAATACAGGGTCCTTCGTTCCGTTTAAGCCCGTATGCACCCTTATGGCGGTGGGTCTTGAATCATCGACTTCGGAACTCTTAAGAATCGGTTTCATGGAGAAAAGGGATTCTTGATACTTGTAATCATATTCGGGAAGCAGGTACTGTCCCGCCAGACTTGACATGTAAGGCCATGCGGTCTTCGGCTTGTTTTCGCAAAAGTTGCAGTTCCCGAGGACATCGGGATTACAGAATTCCCTGTTTTTCTGGCATCCGAAGGTGGGAACGTCCTCATAGCTTGCGTTATGCGGCGTGAAGGTAACGGATGTAAGAGAATGAAGGCCCGTTTTTCCGAAGGGCATTATAGAGAAGAAGGGCCCGTCCATTACGGTGATCCCGATATTTTTAAGCTTTTCTCCCGGCTTACAAAGAATGATCTCGCAAAGCTCGTACTTTATGCGAAACATCTCGCCTTCGCAGACCTTTGCGATTATCTCGTTCACGGATGCATAGGTGGCATTAAGCAAAAATCCCGTTCCGACAGCTTCGGAACCCTTTATTTCAACAACATACTCGGCCGCTTCCCTGTGGATCTCTCCGATATCGACTCCGTAACGGATCTCCACATTGCTTAACTTTGAGAGCTTTTCCACAAAGAAATCCCGCAGGATCATGGCATCATAAGTATACTCTTCCGTCAAAAAAGCCCCGTCGCACATTCCCTTTCGGAAGTACTTTCCGAGGGGCACTTCCTCACAGCGGATCCCCGCGGAAGTACAGAACTTCACGAACTGCTCCGCATCCGTCCAGCTGAATTTGGAAGAGGTTGCGTATATCTGATCGAAGGAATCGTGAATGCAAAAACCGTAGTCCTTCACAAAGCGCGAAAAATAACCCGCCGATTTCATGGCGGTGGTAAGGCTTCGGGGATAGTGATATCCCATGTGGACTCTGGCCTGATTTATGTAGGTTGCCCTGGTAAAGGGAGCGGTTTCTTTTTCCAGTACACAGACCTTCATCCCGCGCTCACCGCAGTAAAGCGCCGCATAAAGTCCGTAAAAGCCCGCACCGATTATCACTCTGTCGTATTTTTGCATCGGGATCCTCTTATACATTCTTTCGCGGAATAAACCGCTATTTCATTGTATCACAAAATACGTACTTTCAAACCCTTTCTTTTTGCAAACAAAAATCCCAAAATGTACTTAAAAAAGAACATTCGCACGCCTTGACGCTTGTATTTCCTTAGAATATAATGTGTGTGCACCTAAAAATTAATGATTCGATGGAATTTTCCGCCCATCATTCACTAATAATCATCACAATTTATTTCAGGAGGATTTCAAATGAGACCAGAATGGAAAGATTTTGTAGGCGGCAAGTGGGAAAATGAGATCAACGTACGTGATTTCATCCAGAAGAACTATCATCCCTACGACGGAGATGATTCCTTCCTTGCAGGCCCTACCCAGAACACCAAAGACCTTTGGGCTATGGTATTAGACCTTCAGAAGAAAGAAAGAGAAGCCGGCGGCGTTCTTGATATGGACACCAAGGTTATCTCCACCATCACTTCCCACGGCCCCGGATATCTTGACAAGAGCAAGGAGACCATCGTTGGTTTCCAGACAGATAAGCCCTTCAAGCGTTCCATGCAGCCTTACGGCGGTATCCGTATGGCAGAGAAGGCTTGTGCCGACAACGGATATACCGTTGATCCCGAGATCAGCGAGTTCTTCTCCGTTCACAGAAAAACACACAACGCAGGCTGCTTCGATGCTTACAATGACGAGATGAGAGCTTGCCGTTCTTCTCACGTAATCACCGGTCTTCCCGATGCTTACGGCCGCGGACGTATCATCGGCGACTACAGACGTATCGCTCTTTACGGTATCGATCGTCTTATCGAGGACAAGCTTGCACAGAAGGCTTCCACCGGACGTGTTATGACCGATGACGTTATCCGTCTTCGTGAAGAGCTCTCCGAGCAGATCGTTGCTCTTAAGATGATGAAAGAAATGGCTGCTTCTTACGGCTGCGATATTTCCAGACCCGCACAGAACGTTCAGGAAGCAATCCAGGCTACCTACTTCGGATACCTTTCCGCAGTTAAGGAGCAGAACGGTGCAGCTATGTCCCTCGGACGTACCTCTACCTTCATCGACTGCTATGCAGAAAGAGACCTTGCAAACGGAACCTTCACCGAAGAGCAGATCCAGGAGTTCATCGACCACTTCATCATGAAGCTTCGTTGCGTTAAGTTCGCTCGTACACCCGAATACAACCAGATTTTCGCCGGCGATCCCGTTTGGGTAACCGAGTCCATCGGTGGTGTTGGTGTTGACGGACGTCACATGGTTACCAAGATGAGCTTCCGTTATCTTCACACTCTTACAAACCTTGGTTCCGCTCCCGAACCCAACCTTACC
>JAEEGK010013864.1_pt1 | contig 18090 bp, 15 predicted proteins | sample 8958771 | NCBI WGS metagenome assembly JAEEGK01 (sample SAMN16246547, study PRJNA631951) | gut metagenome | biome: gut microbiome; feature: rumen; material: SC-attached | host: Bos | place: Iran: Karaj | collected 2018-10
AATATAATACATATATAATAATTAGTATAATAAATTTAATTTGGGTAAGTATATATCATTTATCTTTTATTGAAGGAATATATTCAATTAATAATAATTTTCTTTATACATTATTTGAATTTATTAGATTAATTGGGTTTTATATTTATAGTTTTTTGGCAATTTTTTATTATGAAGCATATATAGATTTATTTACAAAAAGCAAAAAAGAAAAAAATGAAACAATTTTTAGAAAATTAACATTTTTAATATTTTTATCAATATTATTAATATTTTATCCAATTTCACTTAAATTTAGACATATTTATTATAAAAAATTAATATTATATACAATATATGTAACTTTAATTTACAATCTTTCAATAATAATAATTGAAAATATAAAATTATTAATCAATATTATAACACTAAAAACAATTAATATTAAAAGTTTAAAAACATTAGTTTTTTTACATATTTTTTATTTTATGTTATTTATATTTTTTGAAGTTAAATATTTTATAAATGAAAAAAATGCAAATATAATAAACTATTCTCTTGGAATATTTTACCTTTATAACATTAATGAAATCATTATTTTTAATTATATAAAATATTCTAAAGAAAAAAATAATAATTTAGAAGGTATTAATGAATTATTAATAAATAATTGTTATGAATCTGATTGTTCAGTAATAGTTGGATATAAAAAATATTTTCGTAAAATATGTAAATTAAAATCAATAGAAATTTTAATTAAATTCATTAATGAAAAATATATTAATAATGTTGAAGATAATAATAATTATAATAATAATATTTCATATAAAAATTATAGAGAAGCTAATGAATATAATTTAAATAATTTTTTAGTAAAAAATTTGAAAGATTTTAATGATTTTAAAGAAATTATTTTAAATAGAGAATTAAATTTAAAGGAAAATAAAGAAATTTTATATGAATTTATGCCTGAAATATTTAATAATATTAGAAATTATGAAAATTTTAAAGAAAATTATAAAAATTTTGAAATTAAAATTATTAATGACACTGAATTAATAATGTTATTAAAAAGTATTAGAGAATATTATCATAAATATTATATTGAAAAAAATAATAATTATTTACAAAAAATTTTTGGAATTTTCACAGTTAAATTTAATTTTTATAAAATTAATTTGATTATAATTGAAAAGAATGATAATGAAAATAATCAAATAATTCCTAGTTTAAATAATAATGATAATATTAATGATAAAAAAGAAATAAAAGATACAATATTATTTTTAATGAGCACAAATAAAATAAATTATGAATTTAAAAATAATAAAATTTGGAATTGGTTTAATTTTAATAAAAGATGGATAAAAAATAAAAATAAAAATATTTTTAACATCGATTCTAAAATTTATGGAGATAAAATATATAAATCAACATATAATAATATTATTTAATATATATTAAATAAAAATATATATTTTTATATAATTAGTTATTATTTAATTAAATAAAAAATAACTTAATATTATTATTATAATAATAAAAATGACAAGTCAAAATAATGATAATAATAATAATAATAAAAATAGAATAGATTTAACTTATTTTACAAATGGTAATAGAAATTTTGATTGTCTTCAAAAAAATTTTAACCCTAATGATTATCAAGAATCTTCTTCAATAAAAGCAAATTCTTCAAATATGATGGAAAGAAATTATTTAGATTTTAACAACGTTTCAAGTAAAAACAATACAAATGTTCTAGATTATAAAAACTTATATCATGAAAATAATATTAATGTATATAATAAATATCATCCTGAATATAAAAGATATCATGAACAAAAAGAATCAAATAAAATAGCAAATGATTATTTAAATCCAATCGGACAATATCGATATAAAGACAATCCTTTAATAAAAAGTGCAGATACATTATTTTCTTTAAGAAAAGAAAAAAAATATGCATTAAGAGATTACAGTGTTTTGGCAAAAAGAGAAGTATTTGAAAATAATAGTCCTTTTGCATTAAAAAGAGAAGTCAATAAAAATATATTAAAACCTAATATTCTTCATGTTAAAGGAAGTTCCAAAGGTCAAAGAAGAATTGTTCCACCTTCAATTAACCCTAATTTCGATGAAGTTAAAAGTGGGTCTTATCTTGAAAGTAAAGATTCGCCTGAATATTTAAGAAGTTATGATAAAGAATGTCTTAAAAATATTGATAATTATTATGCAGAAAAAAATCAAAATTTAAGTGTTTTAAGTCGTTTTGGAAGTTGGTTAACTGTAAAGCCTCCTGAAAAAAATAGACAATTAGCTTTAGAGAAATTAAAACATGGAACTTTTGAAACAAGTTTTGTTGTTCCTGAATGGATGGATCTAGCTAAAAAAAGAAAAATTAATGGTGTTAAACCAGCTGAAAATTTATTTAAAAGTAATCAAACTAAACTTACATGTCATGACAATATAAAAGTTACTATGTTAGTTGATAAAGATCAAGATAATGCTAAGCCTGATTATATGATGGATATATATGATAAAAAAAATAATAAATGGAGAGTATTTCCAACTGATCCAAAATAATTAGTCTATTATGAAATTAATAAAATATAAATGTATTTTATTATAAAATAATATTATTTATTTATTTATTTTTTATTAAATTTAAAATTATATATAATATAAATAAATAATGATAGATGAAAAAGAAGCAAGAGAAGCCGAACTTCGAAAACAAAAAGAAAGAGAACGAATTGCAATGTTAAGTTGTATAATAATATTATTTAACATATATAATAATAATAATAATATATATAAAAAAAATAGATAATGAACAAGAAGAAAACATAAAAAAAAAATCATATACATCTTTTGGAAAACTTATTTTAGCCGATGAATTATCAGAACCAATTTATTCAATAGGAAAAGCAGATCGTTTTCAACAAACAGGAGAATTAATAACAATCCCTCAAAATACTCCTGGTCCAAGATATGATATACCTGATGTATCAAAATATAAATATAGCACCTCTCATAAATGGAGAATTGGAAGTGCAAAAAGACCTCCATTAAGTAATCATGAAAAATTTGCGTATTATAATCATGTATATAATGAAAAAAATGATACAGGTGCTATGCCAAAAAAATGGAATAAAGTTAAAGGGGGTGCTATGAATTTAGAACCAAGAGTTAAATATGATTTTAGACAAACTACACCTGGACCAGGAAGATATGACCCTAGTTTGAAATTTACTAGACCTAAAACTCCTTGTTATTTTATTGCCGAAAGAACTCAAGCAAGTTCTGTTAAATTACAAACTGGAACTAATTCAAATGTTGGACCAGGAAAATATAGAGTTGAAAGTGCAAAATTTACTTCAAAACATAGAATTTTTCCAACTTATTCAATTGGAAAAACTAAAAGAGCACCATTGTATAATTCTAATTGGACGAAAAATGAAACTTATTGGCTTTATTCTTCAATGGGAAATCAAGTTCAAAGCAAAAAGAAAACTGAAGAACAGGTTAAAATTGGTAAAAGTACAAGAGATAGAGAAAAATTAAGAGGTACGTTTAAATCTATGATGGAAAGACAACCTACTACAATTAGAATTCCTATGCCAAAATTCTAATTTTTTTTATATTTAAAAATTGATATTTTTATATTTTAATATAATATTATTTTTCTTTTAATGATAATTAAAAATTTTTAAAAATTTAAAAATAGAATTTTTATTATTTAAAAATATATTCAATAGAAATTACTTTATTAATATTTGAATATAAATAATTTTATAAATAATATTTAATAATTCTCACATTTTTATTATTATATTTATTTTAATATTTTTCTAGTATTAAATTCTAAAATTAATATTTTTAAAATTTAATTGAAAATCAAAAAATTATTAAATATATTTTTATATTATTTATATATAATATATAATATTAAATTTCATTTAATTATAAATAAAATATTTTTATATTTTATTAAATTTACTTTTTTCATACTTTTTAATTTTAAATTATATTCTAAATTGAAAATCACCTGCTTTTGTAACATATCTAATCCATTTCAAAGGCTTATAATTTGATTTTTCAACAACATGAAAATATCTAACTCTTAATCCTGAAGCAGTAAACATAGGAATATTAAATTCCATTGAAATTGGAGCTCTTGCCCAAGGTTCAGGGTTAGCAACAGGAATTAAAGGAATTTCACTTTTTAATTTATAATCTTTTTCTCCAAAAATTTTTTTAATTCTCCAAACAATTGCACTTTTATCAACTTCATGTTTTGCTTTTCCTGTATTTGTATGAGTTTTAACATTTGCTGCGTTTTTTGGAATTAAAATTTTCACAACAACATCTTGAGCAAAAAGTTCTTTATCATATAAAGTTTTAACATTTAAATCAAAATCAATAGCCGAAGGAATTGAAGGATTATTTGGAGTAGGTGTTTCAATAATATTACAAAATATTTTAAATGGAATGATAACATTTTCACTAACTCTATAAGTCATTAATTCAAACACCCCATCAGGAGGTATAAAAGTAATTGTTCTATCTTTATTAAAATCACTTAATTTAACACATTGATGAAATTTAATATCCTCAATAGATATACCTTTGCTTGTTCCAGGTTTTTTTGCAGAGGCTGCTAATTGAAGTTTATCATTCATCCCAAATTTACATTCAGGCCATCCACTTAAAAGTGATTTAACACCTACATTTCCCATAACTTCACTTTTTATTACCTCTCCTGTTTTACTTATTAATAAATTAATGTTTTCTATAATATCGATATATACTTCATTTTGTGCATAAGATATTCCTGGTTGACGCCATGAAACGCTTCCAGTTAATTGTGTTAATGTACTTGTTAATTTTAAAGTAGATAGTTGTTCTTCTTTAACTTTGCCTTGAAATATAAATTTTTTTAATAAATCTGTATCTGTTATTTGGGGGTATCCATAATCCATACATTCATCTAATAATTCGTATATTAATGTAAAGTTATCTCGTATTTTTTCTTCGGAAAAATCTCCAAAATATGCTTTACATATTTTTATAAATGAATATAAAAATTGAAATATCATTGCTGTATTTATATTACTTTTTGTAGTTGCTAATAATACTATTTCACCCTCTGTTGTAAATATATATGATACCCCATTCATATATTTTATAGGCATCTCTTTTGCTTCTTTAGTTGATATTATTTTTCTACAAAATTCCATTGTTTCTTGACGACTTACATCATATTTATAACAACGATAAATGAGAACTTCTCCTTTAATATTTATTAAAACAACTGAGCTTGCCATTTAAATATTAAAATAAATAATAATATTAATAATTAAATATTAATTTTTATTAATAAAATAAATAAAATCATGAAAATTATTAACAATTTTTATATAAAAGTAATAATTTTTAATTAATATATTTTATTTAAAAAATTTTATTTATATATTATTTATATTTTCATGAATAAAAATTAATTTATAAAATAGTATATTTATTATATTATATCTATTTTTTTTCATTAAAAAAATATTATTTTTTATTAAGGTTTATTGATTAATTTTAATATTACTTCTTGTATATAAAACTCAAATTGACATTCACTAAATTTATAATCATTTGCTAATTTTGATAAAATTTCCAATTCGTTATTCATACTAAATAAATTAATGCAATACTCACAAAAATAAATATAATAACTTAAAACACTTTTTTCACTCATTAATAATAATAAGCAATTTCTTAAATTAAACGAAATATTTTTTTTCTTTAAAGCATTTTTATCTTCTTCATAAATAGTTGGATAACTATTTAAAGCTTTTCTACATAATAAATGTAAATGTTTTAAAACTTTTATTTCTAATTCTTTTGAAATAGGACTTACATAATAAAAAGTTAATGCTATATCTTCATATATAAAATTTTCACTTGAACTCATTGCATTATAAAGTATATTTATTTCATCATCAAATAAAATGAATCTTAAAAATGATAATAATTCAATTAATTGACTTTCAAAAATATTATTATTTAAATTAAATATTCTTATAAAATCATATTCATTTTGGAAAAAATTTTTTTTTATTTCAAACATAGGATAACTTTCATTAAAAACAACAGTTAAAGGATATTCATGACTATCATTATTATCTAAACAAAAACCATAATTTAATAAAAATCTTGCATTTGTTTTTTTACCATATGAATCAAATATTTCACTTCCTTCTTGTATGTCTTCTATTGCTTGTATAACAAAAGCATTAATAACATCATCATAATACCATTGAGTTTGTCTTGGTCGTTTATGATTTAATAAATCTGCAAAAGGAGCTAAAACATCTGTTTTATATTCACCTATTGATATACCAAAAATTCTACTTGAAATTAACATTCTCGCTTCAGAAAATTCTTGATATGAATATTGTTTAAATGATGGGATGTAATAACATATTTTTTCATAATCTGATTTCATATCTACTTTTTTTTCATATATTTGATTTAAAAATGGACTTCCTTTCAAATATTCTAATTCTTTTTCTGTATAAAAAATAGGAAAATTAGAAAAATCTTTTGGTAATAAATCAAAATAAAATTTCCATTTTTCATTTTTTAAATTTTCTAATAAAAAAGCACTTAATAAACAATGTTTTGGGCTGTTTAATTCTTTATGCATAAATTTTCCTATTTCTTTTCCCATTTCTGTATTTAATGCAGTTTCTAAAGAAATTAAACATTCTTTTGGAATAGTCATAATTATTTCATCTTTTTGAATAAATGATTTAGCTATAACACCTCTATATTCATCTGAGTAAAAATGTATTTCTAATTTAGGAAAAAATGAATCATATTTATATAATTCTCTTAAAAAATTTAAATAGATTGGATATGATTTAAATTTTTGTGTTTTTAATTTTATATCATTTTTTGTTTTTTCTATTAAATAATTTAACCTTTGATTTTTATCTTTTGCATATTTTTCTGCTTTTTCTACATCATACATTTCTAAATAAGATAATGATGCTATATAATAACCTTTACTAAATTTTTTATCAATTTCTATTGATTTTAAAGCATCTTTTAATGCCAAAGTATAAAATCCTTTTGCTAAATAACAAATTGCTCTTTTAATTAAATAATTGGGATTTTTTTTATCATTTGTAATTCCTTTCGAATAATAATTAATAGCTATATCATAATTTCTTAAAGAAGTTATTTTTTCTTTTTCACTATTAGAAATTAAGAATTTAGTTGGCGCAGTTTTTGTGTAAGGTCGTTTAATAGGTTCTATTAAAGGTAATTTACTCATTTTTATTTTTATATATTTTATAATAAATTTTAATAAAATATAACCTTATTTTATTAATTTAAAATAAAATGCATTAAATAATAAAATAATATTTAAATTAACAATAATAATATTTATATAAATTTTGAATTTATAATATAAATAAATTAAATATTTCCTAATAAAAATAAATTAAATTAACAACAATTTTTTTTCTTAGTTTTTTTTTTTATTTGTTCTGAAGTTAAATTAATAGCACTTGTATCTGGTCTAGATTTTGGTTTTCCATAATTAACATTTCCTAAAGAAATTTGTTTATTTATAAACGCTTTTGTAGCCTCAACAAATAAATTTTCAATATTATCTGAAGACTTTGCGCTTGTTTCAAAAAAAGGAATATTATAATGTTCAGCTAATTCTTTTCCTCTTTCATAACTTACCTGTCTTTTCTCGATTAAATCGCTTTTATTTCCAACCAATATTTTTAACACTCCTTCTTTTGCAAATTTATCTATATCATTCATCCAATTTTTAACATGTTCAAAAGTCTCATTATCAGATATATCATATACTATTACTATTCCTTGAGCTCCTTTATAATATGAAGTTGTTATTGTTCTAAAACGTTCTTGACCTGCTGTATCCCACTATATATTTAATATATATAAATTAATATATATATTTATTATTAATAATGTTTTACAATTTGAAGCTTTATGTTTTTTCCTTCTACTTCTATACTCTTTAATTTAAAATCGACTCCAATTGAATTCATTAAATTTTGTGTGAATGTATTTTCTGTATATCTTAATATTATACAACTTTTTCCTACTCCACTATCACCTAATAATAATATTTTAAATAAAAAATTGCTATAATTTTATTTAAATTATTATTGAAAATATTTATAATATAATTATTTACTATCCAATTCCTCCATCCATTAATTAATTATTATTTAAAAAATAAATTATTATTGTTTAAAATATAAATAAAAATAATATAATTAAAATATATTTAGAAATTATATATTTAATTAATTAAAGCACATCTTTCTTTTGCAACTAAACTAAAAATTTCAGGGATTTTATCTAAAACATTTTCTATTTCTTTTTCTGAATATTTATTTTTAAATTCATTTTTTATTTTTTCTCTTAATTTATCATAATCACATTTAAATTCTTTTACATCAGTTGTTTCATCTACAAAACGATAAGCTTTTTTTAATAATTCTATTCCCAATCCTTTTTCTAATTCAACTCTAATTTCTTCTAATTTTTGATAATCACTTTCATATGAAATTAAATTTTTATTATTATTTGTTTTATTATTAATATTATTTTCATCTTTTTTATCATCTTTTTTTTCATCTTCTTTTTTATCATCTTTTTTTTCCATAAAATTAGAATTTATTTCAATTTTTTCTTTTTCTGTTACTGATGTAGCAGTCATATTATCTCCTTCATTATCACTATCTTCTTTTTCTTCTTCTACTAATTTTGCAATATTATTTAGATATCTATTTTGATTATATTGATCTTCATTCATATTTTTGTAATTGAATGTATCATTGTTTTCTTTTAAATAATTTTCTATAAAATTATTTAAATTAATTGTTAAATCAGGATTTTCTTTAGATAAAAGTAAATTATTTTTATTTGGTAATTTTATTTCATTATTATTATTAAGATCTTCTTTTTTATTTTCTTCTCTTCGTTTTTTTATAAAGTTTCTTATTTCATTTTTTTCATCATTAACATTAAAAGGAGCAGGATTTGGATATTTATTTTCATTTTTTTTGTGATTTATATAATCTTGAATTTGCTTTTTATTTGCATTATGTCTACTAACTGGTCTTTGTTGATTAGGATTATTGTCTTGATAATGATAATTATTTTGATTAGGATTATTATTATATTGATTATTATATTGGTTATTATATTGGTTATTATATTGATTATTATATTGATTATTATTATATTGATTATTATTATATTGATTATTATATTGATTATTATTATATTGATTATTATTATATTGATTATTATATTGGTTATTATATTGGTTATTATATTGGTTATTATATTGATTATTATTATTTTGATTAATATAATTATTTACTTTATTATTTGAATTTATTTTTTCAACTTTTTTCTCCTCTTTTAAAATTTTACTTTCTTTTAATCTATTTCTATTTTCGATTTTATAATATTTCACTAAAGATTTATTAAAATCTCTATTATAATCAACTTCTCCTAAGTATTTATGTATTCTATTAACAATAATAGGTTCTTTTAAAATTTGATCAACAGTTGGTCTATCATCTGGTTTAACATTTAATAATTTTTTAACTAAATTTTTTAATTCATTTGAATAATGATTAGGAGGTGGTGTATAATTACCTTTCATAATTTTTAAACTTAACATAGGTAAACTATTAGCATCAAAAGGCATACGTAAAGCCATCATTTCATATAACAAAACACCCAAACTCCATATATCACTTTTAAAACTATAGGGTTTATTTGAAACAATTTCAGGAGATAAATAATAAGGTGTTCCTACCATTGTTGAAGCTTTTTGCCATGTATTATTTAAACTCTTTGCTATACCAAAATCTCCTAATTTAACTAAACCTGATTTTGTCATAAAAACATTTTGTGATTTTAAATCTCTGTGTAGAATTTTTTTATGATGAATATGTTTTATTGCACTACAAATTTGAGTAAAAATATCTAAAATTTCGTTTTCTGGGAAATAAGATTTATTTTTTTGATGTGATTTTATTTTTATTGATAAATCTCCTCCATCTGCATATTCAGTTACAATATTTAAAGAAATAGGTTTTTTTGATTGAAAAACATCTTTAAATTTAATAATGTTTGGATGGTCTAATTTTTTTAAAATTTTTGCTTCATTTACAGTCTCATTTTTTTCTTTTTCATTCATATTAGTCATATTTATTTGCTTTATAACACAATATGAATTATCTTCTTTAGAAGTACATAAAAAAGCTTTTCCATAAGAACCTTCTCCTAATAATTTTACAAATTTATATATCATTTATTAATTTTAATAAAATTTATATATATTGAAATTTAAATATACTTATTATTAATAATAATAATAATATATATATAAAATATTATTTATAATATATATATATATTTTTTTTTTAAAATGATTGATGCTTTTGCAACTCCACAAATTTATTTAACAGGACGTATATTAAATGCAATTGGGTTTGATACAGATGGATTATATTTAAAATATAAAATAATAATCGGAACTAATTATAATTTAATAGATGGAGTTCTATCAGGTGAAACATTTGTTTCAGAATTAAATGAAGAAGATAATATTAATGTTATATATTTTGATCAACCATTATATTTTAATTTAGCGTGTAGAAGTATAAAAGGTTGGCCAAAAATTTTAGTTGAAGTTTTTAGTAATGACTCAGATGGAAAATCATGTTTAGCTGGATATGGTATAGGTTATTTTCCAGTAAATCCAGGTTATAATAGAATGACAATTAATTGTTGGAGACCTACTAAAAATGTTGGAACTTCTTTAGAAGAAACTTTATTGGGTAATACTTCTGAATTTGTGGATAAATCTGCTGTTTATACTATAACAGAAAAATTTGGTGTAAATAGTGTTTCAACTGGTCAAATTAATATTGAATGTGAAATTATATTAAAGGATTTTATATTGCATGGAATAAAAATTTAAATTTAATATATTAATTAATTAATAATATAAATAATATTTTTTTTAAATATTTTTAATTCAAATTTAAGATTGAAAAAAATAAAATTTTATCTTTTAACTAATTATAAAATTTTAAATTAAAAAGTGATTTTTATAAATTTTTTTATTAAAATAATAATAAAATTTAAAATAATTTATTTTAAATAATTTGTTAATAAAATTTTAAATTAAATTCTATAAATAAATAATTTTATTTCAATTTAAATATTTTCAGTTGAATTTAATATAGAACTGCCTCTAACAGTGCTATCATGAATATTTAATTCCAAATTTGTATTATTATCATTTATTAAAAAATTATCGACTAAATAATTTGGTTCATAATTAAACAAGCCATTATCTAAATTATAGATATTGTTCATCTTATAAATGAATTTTTTTTCATTAATTACTGAATACAAATTACTTATTCTTTTTTCTCTTTCTATTTTAAATTGTTTATAATACTCTGTTATTTTTTCTTTTCCTTTATATTCATTCAAAAATTTTTGTCGTATTTTTTTTCCAGCTATTGAAAATAAATTTTTTGCAAATTTAATTATAATGTCATTGTTTGGTAAATTATTATAATTTTTATTGTTCAATTTTTCTAAATTTTTATTTGAATCAATTTTGTTTTTGTTTACATCGTTTTTAATATTTTCTTTTATTTTATTATCTTCGTTTTTATTTATTTTGTCTACTTTTATTTCATTTGTATCTTTTTTTTCATTTGTAACTTTTTTTTCGTTTTTAACTATTTTTTTTTCATCATTTTTTTCTACGTTTTCTACTTTCTTTTCATCTTTTTTTTCTACTTCTACTTTCTTTTCATCTTTTTTTTCTACGTTTTCTACTTTCTTTTCATCTTTTTTTTCTACGTTTTCTACTTTCTTTTCATCTTTTTTTACTTCTTTTTTTTCTTCTTTTTTTTCATCTTCATCTATTACAAATACAATGGTTTTTTTTTCTGGATCTTTATTTATTACATAAATAGTTTTATTATTTTGTTTTAAAAATAATTTATGATCTTTTTGAGTATAATATCCAGCCCTTTCATTATTACTTTCATTCATAAAATAATATTCAACTTCTCTATCATTCATTGTAATAGACAACATTTTATTTATTTTGTTTTTAATTTTTCTATAATTTTCATTTTTATCAAATTCTATTTCTGTACTCTGGTCTTTATTATAAACTATTTTAATTTTCAACTTATCTTGACTCATTTTAAAATAAATTAATTTTATTTAATTTTATATATTGAATAAATATTATTAAAAAAATATATATTTAATTAATATTTAATAAAAGAATTTATTAATGAACATGAATAATTCATTCAATAAAAAAAATAAAAAAATTATTGAAAAAAATATATCAAGTAATATTTTTAAATAATTTTTTATAGATTGTTCAAATAATTCTAATGAAAAATTTGATAAAAATAAACAATATAAAAAAAATAATAATAATAAATTTAACATTAAAGATGAATCATTATTTTTAAAAATAGAAGATATTAAAAAAATAAATAATAATTTTGTAATTAATCAAACAGATGAAAATGAAATAAATAATAATGAAAATAATATTAAAATAAACTTAAATAACAATAATATAAATAATGATAATAATAATAATAATCATATATTTAAAAATGAATGTTTAAATAATTATTATAATAAATTTATAAGTAGTGAAAAAAAAATTACTTCTTATACAGAAAGATTAAAAAATTGTAAATTAAAAGATGATAATAAAAATGATATTTCACCTATAAAAAATAAAATAGAATTTAAAAGTAAATATTTAAATCAAATAATGAATTCGAAAGAAAATAATTTAGAAATAAAACAAAAAAATAATGAAGAATTTAAAGATTTAAATACAAATTCTGAAATAAAAATAAATTCTAATAATAATAATAATAAAAATAGAGATAAAGAAAATAATAATGAAAAACAAACAAATTTTTTTAAAATAAATAATGATTCATTATCTCGTAATAAAAAAATTATAAATAAAGAATTAAGTAATATAAAATTAATTAAAAAAAATAAATCAGTTGATAATAATAATAATAAAAAAAATATTATAATTATAAATAAAAAAAATCTAAAATTAAATAATTCAAATGGAAAAGAAATTAAAACTAATCAATCAAGTAAAAATAAAATAAATTCAAAAATAAATAAAACAAAAAATGATAATAATAAATTAAATAATAATAAAACTCAAACTACTACAAAAATAATAAAATTAAATAATTTTAATTCCAATAAAAAATTAAATAATAAAAATATAAATTCTAATTCATATTTATATAAAGCAATTTCAATTCAAAGAAAAATAAATAATATTAAAAAATTAGATAAAAAATTAACATCTCATGATAATATTTTTAAAAAAAATATTTCTAAAAATATAAATTATGATATTATTGCTGATAATTTCCCAATAAAAACTTTAAAAAATAATAAAAGTTTTATTGAACCAAAAAAAGAAAGAAAAAGTATTTTTGAAATAATTGAAAATATTAAATATCAAAATATTGAAGAATATGAAAAAAGTATTGATAATAAGAGATTTACTTTTAAACCAAAAGATATTATAAATAATAATAATGAAAATAAAAATAATGAAAATAATAATATTGATTATAAAATAAATGAAAATATAAATTTAGAAAATATTAATAATATAGATAATATTAAAAACACTGATATTATAAAAAAATATAATAAAAATTGATAAAAATATTAATTAAATATTAATATGAAAAAGAATTGAAAATTATGTTTTTATATTTTAAAATATTATAAATATTGTAATTTTTTAATTTTCTTTATTATAAATATTATTTTAAATATTAGTTCAATTAATAATTTTTTTTATAAAATTATAATATTAGTTTTTATATTATAAATAAAACATATAAATAATATTATAATTAATAATTTTAAATAATTTAAATATTACTGATAAATATTATTTTAAATAAACAATGTCAGAAACATATTTAATGACAATGCCAATAATTATATATAATTTAGGAGGAGAAATGATTTATATTCTATGTTCTCGATTAAAAGCTCAAAACATTCCCAATGATAAGAGTAAAAAAGTAATAAATGATGTAGTTTCAAATTTATTTTCAAATAAATTTGAAAATGAAATATTAAAACATCAAAAATGTCCAAAACATTCAAATATTAGAAGAGTTTTTGAAAATCTTGCCCATTCTTCAATAATGAGATTAAATGCAACTTCAATGTCAAAATTATTTGAATTAATGTTAATGTCATTAAAACTTGAAATAGTAAGAACTAGATATCCCGAAGAGATATATCAAGTAACATTAAATCATTTAACTTCAATTAAAGATATTTTAATTAAAATGGATAAAGAACTTAATAAGGATTTAATTGAAAGATTAGAAAATATTATAAGTAGATATGTTGAAATATATGTTAAATTAAATAGTTATGATTATTTCATATTAAAATCTACTATTTTGAGATTTTTACAAGGAAAAAATGTGAAAGTTAGTATTTTTATACAAGATGGCTATCAAGATAGTAGTAGTATAATATATCTACCTATGAATGAAGTTGCTCCTCCTCTTGTAAAAAAACCTGGTGTTGCAAAAAGATTAGATAATTTTGGAAATGTTCTAAATGAATTTACTTTTGAACTTGCTTTAACTAATGAATTTCAAGAAAATTATGTTAAAGAAAGAAATACAAATTTTCATACTGAATTAGGATTAAATTTATATAGTAGTGAATATAAACCTAAAATTGTAGGAAAGAATAAAAAAGCAAAAGATAAAACAAAAGAATTTAATAATAATATTAAAACAATTGATAATAAAAATAATAATAAAACAGATGATGATACAAATACAAATAAAAATACTATTATAAATACTTTTGATTCACCTATAAAAAATAAAAATAAAAATTTATATGAAACTGGATTATTTGATTATGATACAAATAGTAATTTTTCAGCAAAAGATAGAGAAATAATAAACAAAGCAAATTTAAGAGATTATAATGATTTAGCAAGTTTATTAGCTGTAAATAAAAGCAATGAAGGAACATTTAAAATAGATTTATTTGGAGCTAATGAAAGAAATAATTCAGAAGATGATAATTATATAATTATTGAAAGAGAAGAAAAAAATGATATTAAAAAAAAATTTGAAGATACTTTTAAAATAAATGAAAATAAAGATAATAATAAAGATGAAGAAGATGATTTATTAGATTTAATGGATTCTGTTTCAGGTCAAAAATAAAATTATTATTAATAAAAATTAATTGAAATATTAATAATATAAAATTTTATAATAATATTATAAATTAAAATTTTATAAATAAATAATTATTATTTTTCATTAGTTTTATTTATAATTACTTTTTTTTTACTAATAAATTCGATATTATTACTTAATATATTATAACTACTTCCTGCATCAAATTTCATAATAAAAGTTTTTTCTTTTTTTTTATCATTTTCATTATTTATTGTGTATTTTTGCATAATTTTTAATAATAAATGATAAAAATCAGTTAAATTTTCACTGTTTAAATCATAATTTTTTAGAGTAATTCCTTTTGGTAAAACAACTGAATATTTTTTTGAAAAAGGATTTTTTGTTATGTTTAATTTAGCTAGATTTTTATTAATTAAAATAAATTCATAAAATTTATTTATATTTTCTAATTCAAAATTATTATCGTTAATATGTAAATTTGTTAATTTTTCTAATTTTGTTTGAAATTGATTTGAAATATAAGTTGAAAAGAATTCGTCTGTTAATAAATTTCCATTTAAATTTAATATTTTTAAATTTAACATTCCTTTATTACTGTCAAAAAAATTAAAAAAAATTTTATTATCTATAGAACAATATGATAAATCTAATTTTGTTAAACCTATTCTTAAAGGACTATTAATATAAAAATCATTTAATAAATAATTATTATTTAAATTAAATAAACCAGAAAGAGAAAAAAATTTTATATTATATTTAAATTCACTAATTTTTACTTTAATTTCATCATAATATTTTTCTCGTAAATTATCTTCAATTAAATAATTATTTCTATTTAATAAAATTAAAATATTTAAAAAATCTTTTTTTCTTAATTTAAAACTAGAAATATTATTTTTACATAAATTAATAAATTTTAAATTCGGGAAAAATTCTTTATTAATCATAAAATTAAAAATTTTATTTTTATTAAAATTCATTTCTTTTAAATTATAAAAAGAATGATTATTTAAATAAACCAATTCATTAAGTTTAATATTATTAATATTGTTATCAGAAAAATTTAAAATTTCTAAATTTGATTTAATATTATCATTATTAATAAAAAAATTAATCACATTTTCAAAACCAGAATTAATTAAACCAATTTTATTTAAAATTAATTTTTGTAAATTATTAATATTATTTAAACAACTTACATTAAAATCAAGACATTTTGTGAAATGAATTTTATTTAAATTTGAGAAATTTTCATTAAAATTTAAATTAATTAAACTACTATTACTAATTTTTAATGATTGTAAATTAGGTAAATTATAATCATTTAAATAATCTTTTATTTCATTTTGATTAATATAATTTAATTTTAATTTACTTATTCTTGTTTTATTTTCTTGTAAAAAATTAATATCTTCATTTTTTTTTTCTTTTAATTTTTCTTCATCTTTAATATTAAAATTAGAAAATTCAATTGATAAATTATTATTATTTAATGTATTTTTAATATAATTTTTTAAATTTTCTTCTAAATTTGTTTTATTTAAAAAATTTGTTATATTTAATTTATCTAAATTAATTTTTGGAAATAACCAACTATTAATAATTTTTTCTAAATTTTTTTCTAAAAATCTTTCGATTGGATTGTTTTCATAATTAAAATATTTTGTTATTTCAAAAAAATTATCGAGAATTTTTAAATGAATATTAATTGAATCTATTATTTTTTCTTTTATATTAAAAAGTTTATAAATAAAATTTTTTAAATTTTTTGTATAATTTTTTAAATTATTTTGTAAATTATTATTATCAGTTTGTTTATCTAAATTTTTTAAATCAAATAAAGTGTAAATTTTTTTATAATCTTGAATAATTAATTGATGAATTTCTTCTCTGAAAATATTAAATTTATCATCGATTGTTTTTAAATTATTTTGAAATGAAATTAATTTTAATTTATCATTATTAAGGATTTTTTCAATTTCTTTGTCATATTGACTGCCATAAATAAAATTCATATGTTCTGGATTAATTTCAATTTGATTTTCATTATTATTTTCTTTATTATTAATATTTTCATTATTTTTATTTTCTTCTAATTCAATAATTTTTTCTGGTTCTTTATTTACTAAATTATTATTTTCATTATTTTCATTATTTTCGTTGATATTATTTAAATTTTGAATTTCAATTTGATTTGAATTATTATTATTATTTTCCGTTGACATTTAAAATAATAAATAATTTATTTTATTTTAAATTAATTAATAATTTATTTTCTTTTTAAAAAAACAAATGGGTGTTTGTTTCACTGATGAAAGAAATGATAATAAAAAAAAAACAATTTCTAATAATCAATCAAATAATACAATAAATAAAAAATTAAAAAATAATAATAATAATAAAAATAATAAAAATAATAATAATAATTTATTAGATATTAATAGCCAAAAAATGCAAGAAACTTTAACAAATGGAAGTTTATCTAATAATAAAAGATTTAATAGAGATTTTTTAGATAAAAGTGATATTTTATTAAATAAAGATGAAAAAGCAATAATGTCTTCAAATAGATTTTCTTTAAAAAATAATAATAATAATTCTAATAATACACAAAATATTACAAATATTTCAATTAATAATAATAATAATAATAATAATAATAATAATAATAATAATAATAATAATAATAATAATAATAATAATAATAATAATAATAATAATAATAATAATAATAATAATAATAATAATAATAATA
>JAEEGK010013865.1_pt1 | contig 18088 bp, 9 predicted proteins | sample 8958771 | NCBI WGS metagenome assembly JAEEGK01 (sample SAMN16246547, study PRJNA631951) | gut metagenome | biome: gut microbiome; feature: rumen; material: SC-attached | host: Bos | place: Iran: Karaj | collected 2018-10
ATATTTTTTTTTAAAATAAAATATTTAAACAATATGAAAAAAATATAATTAAAAAAATATTTACAGATCAATATAGTGATTCAACAAGTTCTTTATTAATTGAATCTTCTTTTCAAAATTTTATAATATTATTAATGCCTCTTATTATTTATTTATTTAAAAACAGTGAAATATTTTCTTTTTTGTTAACATTAATTTTTTTAATGATTTATAGATTTTATAATTTTTTTAATATATATCAATATTCATTTAAAAAATTAGATTTAATAAATAATAAAAAAAAAATGATAAACTTCAAAATTTTAAAAATAATCATGATAAAATATTTATAAGTGAAAAAATGTATAATTCTTGTTTATTAATTATAGAATTAGATATAATATTTATTTTTATGTTTGAATTTCCATTATGTCATTCAATTTCTTTACATAATTTAAAAGTTGGATTTGAATATATTATTATGATTAAAATGGTTAGTTTTTGTTTTCAAATAAATAATTATTTTTTAAATAAAAATAAAGATGATAAAAGAAATAAAGAAGATTCATTATTTTACCCAATCTTAAATAATATTTCAAAAACAAATTTATATTTATTTATTATTTTAACAACATTTATTTGTACAATATTTAAATTTATAATGCAAAATTTTTATAAAAAAGATTTTTTTAATGCTAAAATATATTATTTATTAATGATATTTCAAATATTTTTTACTATATGTGAAGAATTATTTAATTCTTTTTTGGATTTTTGTGGAACAAATAATGATGAACATTTTAATAACATATATAATAATAATATCTATATAGATAAATTTTTCTATTTTACAAATAAAAATAATATTGGTTATCCAATATGTTATTATTTTATAGTAAATATATTAAAATTAAAATAAAAAATATTTTTTTATTTATAAATAATTAAACTTAAATATATAAAATTTTAGAAGTTATTAAAATATAAATTATTAATTTAAAATTTTTTAATTAAAAAAATAAATAAATGTCAGTTTCTGAAAGAAAATTAAAAAAAGATTTAGATTCAGCTAAATATTATTATGAAAATCGAAATTTTGATGTAAAATTTGAAAATTTATCAAAAGAAATTATACAAAAATGTTATGAACCTTTTAGAACAAATTTAGTTCAAGCAATTAATTCAACTCCAAGCGATAGTATAGTTGAATTGGCTGAAGTTGCATTCGATTGTGGATTACAAGATATAGCAAAAAAATTAATTGATATATATTTTGAATTAGAACAATCTAATTTAGTTAATAAAAATAATTTTTATATTAGAGCTTTATTAGTTAAAGCACAAGTAAAGGCTGAAGAAAGTAAAAAAAAGGAACTAAAGGCAGAAGCTGCAATTAAAAGTTTATTAGATAGTATAAATGATATTCAAAAAGGTGTTGAATTTATTGCAAAACCAGAAAATAAAGAAAAATATTCAACAATATTATATAATGCAAGTATAATTACAGTTAATATTTTAAAAAGATATTTAAAAATTAATTGGTCTAATAATTTTTGGGAAATATTAGAAAAAATTTCAAATCAATTAGAAGATAATGATGATATGGATTTTAACTGGAGAATTTTTATTTTAATTAAATTAGCTGAAGCATATTATGACGCAGATAAAAAAGCAGAATGTTCAAAATCATTAGATAAAATAGCAGATATTCTTAAAAAAAAAGGTGATTGTGATTTTATGGAAGAAGTGTATCGAATAAGAATACATTTAAATAGAGATAATAATGGAGCATTAGGAAATATAAAGAAAGATGGAGAAACAAGCACAACATATCCTCAATTTAGATATCTATATACTGTTCAAGCAATTAAATCAGGAATAATACAAGAAAAAGATTTAGATAAAGAAGTAAATGGAATAATTACTGCAATTTGTCCTGATTTTTATAAAAATATTGATAGTAAAACAAATAAATATGTTAATCAAATAAGTATTAAATTAGAAAGTTGGAAGGCTGATGTTTTAGCTGAATTATCATATATTTTATTAAGATTTGAAAATTATATTAATTTAGCATTTAATTTATTTACATTTTTAAGCCAAAGTGGTTCATGTAGTTTAAAGGGAAAAATTTATATTGAAAATGTTAGATCTCAAAAAATAATGAATGATTTAGAAGAAAATTTAAAGGAGAATGTTCAACCAAATGATATTGTTATTCAAAAAAGAATTGAAACTTTGGCTGATAGTTTAATGATAATGGAAAAAAATATGGCTGGTTGTGCGAGATTACAAGATTATGATTTAATAAATGAAACAAGTATGCTTATTTTTAATTCAGCTAAACCTTTTTTTAAAAAAAGTTTAAGAAAATATTTATTCAAACCTTTTTATACTAGTGTTGAACAATTAGAAAATATTCAATCTAATGAAAGTTTATTAAGAGCTGCAATGCATTATGAATTATCAAAATATTACATGAATGAAGAATTACTTCAAGAAGCAAATTCACAAATATTAAAAGCATTAACAAATGATTATAGTATTCCATTAAATAAATTAAGCTTTGATAATACAAATACAAATGCAAATAACGCCAAAGATGCAAAAAAAGGAGGTGCAAAACAAACAAATCAAGTAAACAAAGAAGACCCTAATTTCCAAAATTCTATAACTAATAATGTATCATATCATCAAAGATATTTAGAACAATATTTAATATATTTAAAAAGATATATAGGTGTTAAAGTTAATATGTTTAATGATCCAGAAACTATTGTAGATCAACTAATATTTGAAAGTGATAATTTAAAAAACACTCAAAATGTAGATACTCAAAATGAAATCAAGGATAAATTAGTTGAACTAATCAATTCATTTAAAATTGAAGAATTTGATGTAGAAAAATTTAGAGATAAATTAGAAAATAAAAATTCATTTCCTCATGAAAGAAAAGAATTAGTTGAAAGTGAAATAGCTGAATTAAAAGAAAAATATGATTTACAATGTTATGATGATAAAAAACATTTTATTAATATATGTAGTGAAATTTGTGATAATTTTTATACAGATAATTTCTTTGAAGAAATATTAAATACTGAAACAAAAGTAAATGAATATTTAGAAGAATTAAGTACATTTAAAGATATTAACCAATTAATATCAATAAGTCAAATAAAATTAAATAGTGCTAAAGTTTATAGTGAATATTTATTAGAAGAAGGAGTTGAATTATATTCAAATAATTATGATAATTTTAATATTCAAGGGAAAGTTTATACTGATACTGAAAAAGAAAAAATAGATAATTGGCGTTTAAAATTAAGAGAAAAAATACAAGAAGCAAATAAAATTGCAACAAGTGTTAATCAATATTGGTTAGTATTTAATATATGTATTGAATTTTGGAATGGAATTTTACCTTTAATAGATAATCCTTCATTATCTAATATAATAAATGAAGAATTATTAAATTTATTTAATGAATTATTTGAATCTATGAATGCAGCTATGATATATTATGAAGGAATAAATGCTGAACCAAGAGATACAGATTATTATAAAAAAACAGATATTTTTGTAAGATTTACACAAATTTATACTAAAATTTTATCAGATAAACAAAAATTTGATGAATGTGTTAAAATATGTGAAACAATGTTAACAAGAAAACTTTCAAGTAAAGCAAGAAAAATATTCGATACAATAAAAACGAGAGCAATAAATACTCAACAAAATATTAATGCAAGTGAAGCAGGTGCCGGAGGAAAAGGCAAAAAACAACCAGCTGCTAATCAAAAGGCAAATGCTCAAGCAGGTGGTAAAGGAAAAGGAGGAGATAATACAGGTTTTGTTCCTTCTCAAGATATGACATTAATATCAGAATGTTTTACTCAATTAGAAAATGCAATTAATATAACAAATGATGAAAAAGCAAAATTTGAAGCTTTAAAAAAAGGAACAGATCAATTAAGTCAATTTAATGTAAATTTCAATGATGAAAACACATTAGAATTAAGTAGTGAATTATGGTATAAATATGGATGTGAATTCTTTTCTAATAAAAATTATAAAAATGCAGTTTTTTGTGCAGATAACTGTACAAAAACATATGATGATATAGATATCGAAAAAATTTCAGGAAGAAAAGATACATCTTTAGAATTAAAAAAATGGTATTGTTTAGGATTTTTATTATATGGAGATAGTTTATTAAAATTAATTGATAAAGATAAACAAGAACGTTTAGCTCAAATTAAAATTTATTTTGGAGCTTTAGAAAAAATAATTTTAAGTGCAAAAATTTCTGAAAAATGTAAACAATATAATGTAATATTAAATGATTTAAAAGCTTTCTATTCTATTATAATTAATATAATTGATCAATCTCAAAATAGAATAACATTATGTAAACATTTTCAAAATCTTCATGATATTTTAATTAATAATAGAGCAGGTGGAGGCACATTATATAGTGACCCAGAATTTTTATTATTATTTTATAGTTTATTTTGTTTATGTATAAATGAAACCAAAAATTGGGAATTAGGAGAAAAAATAATAGGTGATGCAATGAGAATTATTCCCAATCAATATCATCATGTTTTATTAGAACATAAACTTTTTTATTATAGTAAACAAGGAAAAAGTTTCTTACAAAGTTTTGAAAACCAAAATTCAAGTAAAAATTCAGATGTCTTAACAAAAGCCAAATTATATATTAAATTAGCAGAAAATTCTTTAAATAAATCAGATCAATTTAGAGCATATAATAAAGCAATCGAACTATTAAAAACAGATGAAAATATTTATGTATGTAATGCAATATTTATGCTTAGTAGTTGGTTATATAAAAATAATTATCCTTTTAGTGATATAGAAGATAATTTAAATCAAGCAGCAGATATTATTTTAGAAATTGAACCTATTTTTGATGATGAAGAAGATTTAGATGAAGATGAAGGAAAAACTTTACATTCAAAAAGATCTGCGAGTAGTAGAACATCTCGTTTAAGTAAAAGATCAAAATCTAAATTATCTTCAAAAAGTAAACAATCTAAACATAAATCAACTGTTAGTAAAAAATCATCAAGAAGTAAAGCAAGTGAACGTAGTAAAACAAGTAGAAAATATAGTAAAAAATCTTCAAATACAAAAACTATTTTTGCAAAAATGTTAGATTATGATCCTTATCCTTTATTTATGAATATTCAACATTTAGAATATTTATTTAAAATAGAAGTATTTTTATCTATGGTTACTAATGATATAAATAAAAAACAAAATTATTTATTAGATGCTTTTTATGTTATTAAAAAAATTATTGAATTAAGTTTAAAAACTCTTTCAATTATTGATTTTTTTAATAAAAATAAAGAAGAAATAGAAAAAATGAATTTTATAGGTAATGATTTAAATCCTTTATCTAGTTTGATATCCCATTATTATATTGAAAGAGATATAAACATTCCAATGATATATTCAATGCCTGAAACATTAGATCAATGGCTCACATATGAATTTCCTGAAAATTTCATTGAAAAAATAAAAGAAGAAAATAATAATAATAATACTCCTTCAGATCAATTAAATACTCAAAATATTTCAATTCCTAATTATACTTATTTCTGCAAAAAAAGTTTTGAAAAACCTTATCAATTCTTTTATTATTTAAATTATTTATTAAATAATTTTATGAATGAATCTTTTTATCATAGTGAATGTATATTCTTAATAAAATTTGGACAAATTTTTAGTAAATTTATTTTAGAAAATAAAGATTTAGAATTTTCATTTAATTTAAAATTATATAGATTAATAAACAACATATGCATTAATGAAAATTTAAATAATATATCAAAAGAAATATTCGATAATATTAATTTAATAACAAATAATAAACCCACATTAAAATCTGAAATAATAAATGAAGAAAGAGATAAATTAAGAATTTATTCATTAAATTTAGATACAAATACTGAAGAATATTTTTTACCTGTTGGAATAGATAATTTAGATAGCGTTATAAGATACGCAGATGATTTAAAATCGCATATAAGTTGGATAGAATTAGCTAAAGAATATTATTATTTAGGATACTATAATTATGCTAAAGAATATAGTACTGAAGCTTTATTCCATTCTTTAGTATTAAAAGATAAAGATTCTTTTATTGAATCAAATTTAATTTTGGCTAATATTAATTTCATTGAAAGTGAATTTGAAGAAAGTAGTAAATTATTTAATAAAATTCAAACTATCAATCAAGATCCTTTCTATTTATATGTTATAATAAAAAATATGACAAATATTTTTAATTATATGAATAAATTTGAAGAAGAAATTAACTTTTTAAATAATGTAATTGAATATTTTGATAAAATTTATGAAAAACAAGTTAAAAATGATAAATACACATCATCTAAAATATTATTTTATGAAATTTATACTTTTGCTATAATTAATAAAATAATAGCTAATATTAAACAAACAAGTGAAAATATTTTAATTAATGAATATAATATTATAAAAGAACAAAAATCAAATATGAATGCTGTTTTAAATTTCTTTAAAAATAAAATATTCCCATTATTAAAAAAATTTAATGAAATGATTCAAAAATCTTCTTATAATTTACAAATAATTTTTTGTTTATTTGAATTTATAAATGTAAGCATAGAATGTTTACTTAAAAATAATTTATTTGTTTATGTAAATAAAGAAGAATTAGCAGTAATTTGTGGAATATTTGAAAGATGTTTAAATATTTTAGAAGATATTTCAAATTATTTGAATAATTTACAAACATATGTTCCTTTAAGATTAGATAATAGTATAGCATATATGCCAGTTCATAGAATAATAGCATATACTAAAATAATGTATGCTAAAATCAATAATTTAATAGGAGAATTTAAAAATCGAATTAAAAGAGAAAGTTTTCAATCACAAAAATTAGATATTAATGACAAAAATATAAAATCAAAATTTGGAGAAAACACTAAATTTAACCAAGAAGTTATAGATTATATAAATGGTTTAACTAAAAAAATAAGTAAAATGAATGATATAGAAAATAGAGATAAAATAGAAAATATGAATAGATATGAAAAATCAATTTCATTATTAGGTTCATGTGAGTCATTAATACCTAAAGTTAGTAATGAATATTTATTTTATTTTATTGAAAAAATAAATTCATTTAGATTACAAGCTTTACATTTCAAAGAATTAAAAAAAGTTTGGGATATTAGTATTTTAGATGTTATAAGCAAAATGAATACTAATACTGAAGAAGAAAATCCAACAAACGAAAATGAAAATAATAATGAAGATCAAAATAAAAATAAAGACAAAACAATAGTAATTCAAAAATTCCATCAAAATACAATTAATTTAATATCTGATTTCGAAAAAAATATTTTAAATAATGAAAACTATATTGATATACTCGAAAACAATCCTGATTATTTAATGAAATATTTTTATAATATATTAGAAACAACAGGTTATTATAATATTGAATTATGTTTCAAAGCTTTAAGTGATTATCAAAATTCAATTATTAAAAAATATTTTATTCAAGTTATTAATAGATATTTAAATAGTAATATGTCAGATTGGAACAAATATTCTCTTTATAAAAGAACATTACAAAATTTCTCATTTGATTGTGATTTTGAAAAAATTTATGAAACTAATACATTACCAGAATCTATAAGAAATTATAAAAATTATATAAATGATATTCCTTATTTCCAAAACTCAAAAAAAAATTTTTATAATTCATTTTCTGAATTAAAAGAAATGTTCCCTCAAAATTCATCTTATTTAATCTTTCAAATGAATGAAGATAAATCAATTTTATATATAGGAATGATGTATTATTTAAATGATGAATATAAATATTATATAAAAAGAATTATTTTAAATAGAGAAATTAATGGAAAAATAGATGAAATGATTCAAAATATTAAAACTTTAAAACATATGTTAATTAAAACTGTAATTGTAACTGAAGATGAAATGAATAAATTATTTTTAGATGAAAATGAAAAAATAAATAAAATATTATATGATTTAGAAAATAATTTAAATGAAGATATTAAAAATGCTTTTAATGATCTTAATAATATAATAAATCCTGAAATAAAAACCGAAGAAAATGAAGAAACAAACACAAATAAAAAAGATAACAAAAAAAAAGATGCAAAAAAAGATGTAAAAAAAGATAATAAAAAAGATAATAAAGGTGGAAATCCAAATATTGAATTACCAACAAGTGGTTTAGAGAGTATTACATTTTTAATTGATATACGTTTATATGATTTACCATTTGAATCTTTAAGTATATTTGATAAGATACCTTATAAATCAAATGATTTTAGTATTAATACAAATGTTATGAGATTAAAAAATGCAAATTATCAAAAAGGGTCTCCTTCTATTTCATTACCAGGAAATGTTAAATACTATTTAGATTATAATTTAGAACAAAAAATAAAATATGATATTAAACAAATAATAAGTGATAATTTATCTTCTAATGTTGGAGGTGGAAAGAAAGATAAAAACGCAGATGCTTCAAATGTTCCTTTAGAAGGTGTATGTTCTTTCGAACATAAACCTAGTATAGCAGAGTTACAAAAAATCTATTTAAATTCAAGCACATTTATTTTTACAAGTCAAACTGCATTTTTATATCAATTTCCTTATGAAATATTTAATACTGCAAGATATTCAAAATGTAAAATTGGTTTTATTTTTGATAGAATAGCAAATATAAAAAATTATGTAGATCAAAATAGTTTAATTCCAAAAACTTTCAATTTTAATTATCAACCTATTGATACAGTTGCTATGATGACATTATGTGGTGTTGTAGATGTATTTACAACAAAATGGAGTATAAATTATGACGAAATAAGTGAAATTTTAAATGATATAATAAATGAATCAGTTGTTAATGGAGATAATATAAGTTATTCAATAAATAAATATAAAACTCCAAAAAGAGTTCCTTTAGAAAATAAAGAAGAAAAAGAAGAAGAAAAAAAAGATAATAAAAAAGATGCAAAAAAAGATAATAAAAAAAAAGAAGAAGTTGTTTTAGATGAAACAAATAGTGTTGAAGTTAAAAAAATGAACTTATTTAAATTATCTCCAATATTATTTGGGCTTAATAATGTGAAACTTGTATAAAAAAATAAAAATTTTTCAAAAGATTAAATAAATATAATAATTTTAAATAAATAATATATAATTTATATTTTTATTATAATAATAAAATATAAAATTATATTTTTAAATAATGTATACATTAACAAATCCAAAAGATGAATTTTATATTCATTTCCAATGTGAATGTGGGCGAAAATTTAGAGCAGAAGAAATGTATATTTGTTATAATTGTAACAAAATTTTATGTCGTTATTGTCTTGATTCTGAATATGAAATTTATGGATGTAAAAATAATTGCAAGCGATCTCAAAATTTTACAATAAACTCAGTTAGAAAAAAAAATAATTGTTGTGATCTTTGTTTAGAATGTCCTATTTGTTTTAATGCATTAATTAAAAGAAAAATATCAGGGAATTTTTTATATCAATGTCCTTTTTGTTATTGGGATACAGCTAATATAAAATTAGCAAAACCTTCAGAAAATGATTTAGATATTTTAATAGGTCAATTGCAAGAAACAGGTTCGAATGGATTTTTAAAGAAAATGTATAATCATTTATTAGAAAATTTAAGTAAAAATTATGTTTTAACTGAAGAATATAATTATACTAGTAATATAAATGATTTTGAGAAAATTGGAAAAGAAGATGAAAATATTAATTTTCAAGAAGTTGTTCAAAAAGCAATGGAATCTGGTGCATGGAATATTGAAAAATTAAATGAAAATATTAAAAAAGAAAAAGAAAAATATGAAAATATTTTTAATTCTCCTTATGATTATAATGATGATTATATTAATGATAAAAATAATAATTATTTTTCGTTTAATTTTATTTCTACATTATTAGGATGTAATTTAGATTTAAATGAAAAAGATGATATTAATTCAATTGATGATTTAAAAAAAAAATTAAAAACTGATTTAGATATTAATTATATTTGCACATTAGAACAACGTTTAAATCATGTAATTTTCCAACATCCTTTAACTTCAGTTCAATTTCCTAAATTTTTTGATTTGGTTCCTCAAAAAGCAAAAGTTTCAAGAAAATGTAAAAAATGTAAAAAATTAATTATTCAAGGAGGAGAACAATCAAATAATAGATCAAATTATGTTAAATTAGATGTTAGTCACTTTTTTTTAATTCAATTTCCTCATATTACTATTTATAAAATTGAATATGATAAAAAAAATCTAATGTTAAAATTTAATATTTCTGATTATAAAGAAATTAAATTAAATTTCAAAGAAAATACAAAATCTGAAGTTAAATGTGTTTTGCCACCGAAAAAATATGAAATAGGAACTAATAATAAAATGCCAAATGATGAATATTTAATTATGCAAAATGAAAAATTTATTGTTTTAAATTTTAAATGGAAAGGTGAAAGCGAAAAAAATATTAAAGCAGATGGAAAAAGTCATTATTTACAATTTATTATTGTTGCTGAATATAATAGAGGTGGTAGTGAAACAAACACTGTTATTGAATATAATACTGAAATTAAATTTCATGTCAAAAAGGATAAAAAATAATTTTATTTAAATTAAATATATTATTAATTAATTTATTTTTATAAAAATAAATTTTTATATTTTAAAACATATTTAAAGAGTTGGATAATTTAATAATCCATTATTATTATTATTATTTGAATTGTTGTTGTTTTGAGATTGTTGTTGGTCGATTGGTAAATCAGGATAATTATTTTCGTAATTATTTAAATTATTATTTCCTTGAAATTGTTGAAAATTATTTTGTTGATTAAATATTTGATTATTTCCTCCTTGATTATAATTATTTTGTTGGGGATTAAAATTTCCTTGTTGTTGCATTTGATATGGATTATTTTGTTGTTGTTGTTGTTGAATCATTGCTTCAGTAGGAAAATCTTGAGGTAATTCACCATTTTGATTAATTTGATTTAATTGATTATTAAAAGCATTAATTCCATTTGGAGCAGTATTTTGATAATAATTCATATTTGCTGTATTTACATGATTAACATCAATGGGCATTTCAACAAAAGGAGATTCTTTATGAATAAGTGAATCTAATTTAGCTTTTACTTTTATGAAATATTCACATATTATCATACTACTATTAACACTTGGAATGAAATTTATCATTTGAGTTCTATCATTCATTTGAATTTGATTAAAATTTATATCATATTTATTAAATACATTTACTGGATCCATCAAAGGAATTGAATAAAATAAATTCATAGTATTTTGGATATTATTTTCTGTTTGTTCAAAAAGTATATCTTCATATTCATATTTAGTTTTTTTTCCATGTTCTAAAAATTTAACCCTTCTTATTAATTTAACATACATATATTTAATATCTTTTGCCTTTCCGGTGAAATTTACTGTTAAAGGAATTACATTAAAAAATGTATATGTATTTGAAGGAAAATTTACTTCTAATTTTAACTCATCTGATTTAAACAATCCTAATAATTTTGAATTTCCTTTCCACATTACTGATAATGGACTATTAATTGGAGTAATTGGTTTTTTTATAATTAAAATATATGTTTTTTTTACATTCCAATCATTAAAAATAACATCTATAAAAGTTCTTATAAAAGCTTTTTTATCATACATTGAATATTCAAAAGAAGGTAAAATATAAGTAGGTAAATTTATATTAAATTGTAAAATTTCTCCTTTTGATAAATCCTTTCCTATTAAATTTTTATAGCAAAGTGTGTTTCTATAAACTTCTTGTAAATTATTTTGAATTATTGGTTGATCATTATTTATTATATAATTTAAATTATTTATTATTGGTACAGAAGATTTTATATATGGAATATTCCATAATTCACTTTGACTTATTCTGAATGTAACATTTCCTGAATTAAATTTTACTTTTTTTGAAGATAATTTAATTGTTCCGGTTAAAATTTCTCCTGGAAATAAAAAACTTGAATTAAATTCTATATTAACATTTACATATTTAATATTTGAATTATTATAATTTGTATTTTCATTTCCCATTTTATTTATTTTTTATTAATATTATTATATTTTTAATGTACATAATTTATTAATAAAAATAATTATATATTATAATATATATATATATATATTAAATACCAAAAAATTGTTATTTTTATATTTAGCAATTTATATAACTTAATTAAATAAAATAATTTTATTAAATAAAAAAAATAATATTATTATTATTTTAAAAATAAATTTGAATATCATCTCTAAAACTTTTAAAATTTTCATTATTTATTTCCCAAGTAGTTTGATTATTTTCTAAATTAACTTTATTTATACTCATATTTTGTAAAACTGCATATAAAATAAGTTCCCCTCCTTCATCAGAAATAAAATTACTATTTAATTTAATTTCTTTTATCCATTTATACTTCATTAATTCCTCAACAAATAAATTAATACATTCATCAGTAATATTATTTCCACTTAAACTTAATATTTCAATTCCACCTTCACATTTTTCATTGTCATTCATAATCTTTAAATATTCATTTAATTTTAAGCAAAAATTTTTTTGCAATCTATTTGAATTTAAATAGATTCTTCTCAATGATTTATTTAATTTTAAATTTTCAAATAATTCTTTTCCTCCTTCATCTAACATATTCACACTATTTAAATTTATTTCTTCTAAAACTAATTTCGTACTTAAAGCTTGACTAATTTTATTTATTCCATTTGAATTTAAATTATTATTATTTAACCAAAAAGTTTTTAATGTATGATTATTTGAAAGAAAACTTGCAATTATTTCACTTGAAGCATCAGTAATATTATTATTACTTAAAAATAATATTTCAATTTTATTATTTTCTTTTAATGTATTTAAAACATTTTTAACTGGTCCATCTCCGATGCAATTGCAACTTAAATTTAATTCTTTTAGATTATTAAAATTATGTAAAATTTTTCCTAAACTTTCTCCACAATTTTCTCCTAATAAATTATTATTAATATAAAATATTTCTAAAAAAGATTTATTTGCACTGCAATGAATTAAATGCTTTAAACTTTCTCCATTAATATAATTATTACTTAAATTAATTAATGCAATTTGAGGAGAAACTTTTAATAAATATCTTAAATATTTTAATGCTTTGCCATCTAATTTATTCCAATCTAAACATAAACATTTTAAATCTTTTCCTAAATCTAATATTTTTTTTTTATTGAAAATTGGGTTCATTATTTCTTTTATTCCCTTTGAATATAAAAGATTATTACGTAAATTAAGTGTCATTATACTATCTTTTGATTGAATTATTTCACTTAAAATTGTTGAACCTGGAAAATAACCAATTTTTAAATTTTCAATGTCGATTATTTTTGATTCTATTATTGAACTTGAATATTTATTATATAACATCATTAAATAAAATGGAATTGAATTTAAATTTATTCCATAATTTAACATAAAATTTTTTTTTAAATTGTTACTTAAATTTAATGTTTTATCTTCTCTGATATTATTTAATAATTTATATAAACCATCACAGTTGTTTTTTAATAAATTTAAAAGGACATTTTTATTTGGAATTTTTTTACAAAAAATTTCAAAAACTTTGTCATTAAATTCAAATTTATTTGGATAACGTTCTTTAAATTCATTTATTTTATTATATATTAATTCACTTAAATCTTTTGTAAATCTTATTGCAATATGATAAATTGGAGAATTTGGATTATTATTATTTGTATTTTCTTTATTGTCTTCTTGATTATTATTTTCTTGATTATTTTCATTTTGATTTTTTTCATTTTCATTATTATTATTTTCATCAATATTTGATTCTTTTTTCTCTTCTTTAATTATATTATTATTATTTTTATTTTCTTGTTCATTATTATTATTTTCATCTATAGAAAATTTTATCATTGTGTTCGTATTCATTCCTAATAAATAATACTTATCTAAAAATTTTCCTATAATAAATCCAGGTAAAACATCTTCATCTGTTTTTTGATCATTAAAAGGGTTGTTTAAATAAATTAATTTAGTATCAAAATTCATATCATAATAATTCTCTCTAAATTCATAATAATTATTTGAATCTAAATCTTCTGAATTATTTGTATTTAAAACATTACTATCTTGAGTAGGAAAACATTCTAAAAAATGAATTTCACTTTTTTCTAATTCATCATTTGATAAATTTTTTATAAAAATATTATCAAATAAAAAAACTTTTTTATTTTGATTTTCTTTTTTATAACCACCTTTTAAATAAGAAGGATAAATATTTTCTTTATTATATAAATAATTTATAATATCACCTAAAGGATATTCAAGAAAAGCTAATCCCCAACAATTACATAATTTATCTTCACTATTTTCATTATTTTCTGGAGCATCTTCATTATTTTCAACGTTTTCATTTATATGTTTATTAGATGTGCTTGTTGAATTAAATTCATTTTCATTATTATATATATTTGTATCATTTAAAGGAGAGTAATGATCTATTACTTTTATACTTTTTGGTATATATGCTCTATTTTCTGGAGATATATTCAATGGTTTAAAATTAACTTCAAATAATTTAAAGTTATATTTTTTTGAATTATTATCATTATTATTTTGATTATTATTTGAATTTGTATTATTTTCTTTATTATTTTTTTCTTCTTCGTTATTTTCTTCTTCAATATTTAATGATTCATTTTCAAAACTTTGATTATCAAAAATTAAATTTTTACTTGGTAATAAAATTACATTTGAATCTATTAAAATAGCACAGCCATATTCTTTTGTTTTTTCATTTTTCTCTTCATCAACAAAAATTGATTCAACTATACCAAAAATTAAATATGGCATTTTATCTAATAAATTTCTATTATTATCATTTATAACATTATTATATAAAGAATTTTGTTTTAATAATTGATTTAATTTTTGATATTTATTTTTCGAATTTTTTACTTTATAAGTTGAAATATCAATTGTATTTCTAATTATATTATTTAATTGTAACATTTTTTTTATTTCTAATCGACGTGATTTATCTTTTATGCAATATAAATCTTTTTCAGATAAATACATTGGTTCAGACATTTAAATATTTTATATTAATAATTTAAATTTTTTACATTTTAATAAAAATTTTATTACAAAAAAAATATTTAAAAAATTATTTTATTATTTTTGTTAAAAAAAAATAAAAATAATTTATAAATAAATATAAAATTTTAAATAATTTATCTTATATTATGGTTTATATCTAATTGTATTTTTTCCTAAATCAATTACGAAATATTTATTATTTTCTAATTTTTCAATCAGGATTTTTTTAGCCTTAATTTTATCAAAATTTTCAGGAATTTCATTAAATTTTTTAACATATACGATAGATAATTTATCAATTAACTCATTAATATTTAACTTATAATTTTCATATCCCATTAATATAATTTTAGAAGTTTTTTTAAAACCATGCCACTTTAATTCATTAATATTAAATTTTATTATTTTTTTTTCTATTTGTTTAATATTATTTTTCTTTTTCATATTATCTCCATATTCATATTTTTCTTTTTCTGAAACACATGATGTGTGCTCTTTAATTGTTTCTCTATTAAAAATTTGTTGGCAATCAATACACATAAAATCATATGCATTTTTACATTGATATAAATAATGATTTTCTATTTGTTTTTTCTTTAGAGTTTCAAAACAAACTTGACATTGAAAAAAAACCATTTTTAAACTCTAAAATAAATTTTTCTAAAAATTATTTTCAAATAAAATTATTAATTTTTTTTTTGCTAAAAATTCATTTTTATTAAATTATTTAATTATTTATGTTTATGGAAAAAGAAAATATAAATTATTTAAATGAATATGAAAATGAGATTGATTTAGATAATGAAATTAATTTATTAAAAAGAAAAATTAATTTAGTAATAAATGAAAGAAAAAAAATCGAAAAAGAAACTTTTATTATTAATAATAGAATTAATTTAATGAATAAACAAGAAAAAGATTTACAAAAAAGTTGTAATTTAAAAAAAGAATTAATTGAAAAAATAATAAATAATCGAAAAAAAAATTTATTAAATTTAAAAAATAAAAATAATTTAAAAATTCAAAAAGAAAAAGAACTTTTAAATAAAAAACAACAAATTCAAATTCAAAATAGATTTCAAAAAGAACTAAATTATAATGATAAATATAAAAATTATTCAGAAAATAATATACAAAAAGAATTAAAAGAAAATAAAGAAAATTTAAAGCAAAAAATATTAGAATTATTAGCTAAACAAAATAATAAAAATATAAATAATAATATAATATAATAAATTTTAATTAATTAATTATATATTAACAAAATAAAAACTTATATATTAAAGAACATAAAACTTTTTATACAATAAAAAATTAATAAATATGTTAAAATAATATCTATAATCCAAAAAATAGAAAAACAATTTTTATAAATTTATTAAAATAAATCTTCCATCAAATGTTTTCTTACTTTTTTTATTTTGTGTTCTTCTTTATTTTCTTCTTTAAGCTTTTCATTTTTATTTTCTTTTTTATTTGAAAAATAACTTTTTATAAAATTATTTTCTTCATGATTAACAGTCATATTAAATTTGTCTTCTTTTTCATTTATATTTTCTAAACGTAAATTTTTAATTATATTTGCATTACTACTACGTTCTTTATTTTGAAATGTAATTTGATTTAGATTAAATTCTTCATTTAAAATTCTATTTATTGTCGAATTTTTTTCTATTTGATTATTACTTTTAATATCTTTATCTTTTTGATTATTTCCTCCTGATTCTATATTATTTTCTTCATTAGAAGTTTTATTTAAATGTTCTAAATTAAGTTCTTTTTTATTTGCTTTTGGAGCACAAATTGAACATTGAGTTATGAAATTTAAAAACTTCATCATATATTATTTATAAATTTACAATAATAATTATTTTATTATTTTTAAATTTTTTTTTAAAAAAATAATATTAAAATTAATATTTTTTTTAAAGATAATTTTTTATTTTAAATAAAAAAATATCTTTTATGAAATCATTGATATTTATTTATATATTTTAAAATTAATTAAAATATATTAAATAAAATTTTTTTCGATTTTATTTTTAATTTTTTATTTATTATTTATTTTTATTATTTATTAATTAATTAAATTAATAAATGTTTGATTTAAACAACAATTTAAATGAAAATAATTTTGAATGTAATTCAGAAAATGGAAAAATTTATAAAATTAATATAAAAAATAATTCAGATAATATTTCAATTAAAATATTTAATAAAGATAATATTAATGAATTATATGAAAAAAATTTTACTTTAGAATATTTAAAAAAAGAAAATAAATATTTTAATAATATTAATGAATTAGATATTGCTTTAGCTGAATTTATTCCTCAAATAGAAAATAAAGAATATTTTTTGTTAGAAGATAATAAATCATTAACATTAGTTATTAATTTACCTGAAAATAATGAAATTTTATTTGAAATTCCTTTACAAGAAAAACAAAATATAAATAAAATAAATGAAAATATTAATGAAAATGTTAATTTTAATATAAATAATAGTTTAAATAATAATAATAAAATGATATTAAATGATAATATTTATGACAAAATAAATTTAGATGAGATAAATATAAAGGAAAATAATAATCTAAATAATTTAAATAATAATAAAAATAATAATGAATTAAATAATAATAATTATAATAATAATAATATATTTATAAATAATAATAATAAAGATAATATTAAATATATTGATAATAATAATATATTTAAAAATAATAATTTAAATGAAAATATTAAAAATAATGCTAATAATAATTTTAAAGAGAATAATATAAATAATGATAATAATAATTTTAATAATAATAATAGCAATAATTATAATAATAACAATAATAT
>JAEEGK010013867.1_pt1 | contig 18085 bp, 7 predicted proteins | sample 8958771 | NCBI WGS metagenome assembly JAEEGK01 (sample SAMN16246547, study PRJNA631951) | gut metagenome | biome: gut microbiome; feature: rumen; material: SC-attached | host: Bos | place: Iran: Karaj | collected 2018-10
ACCATGGTGATGGGTAAGATGGTGAAGATCATGTCGTGGTACGACAACGAATGGGGTTATTCCAACCGCATGGTCGACCTGATTGAGATGATGAAATATTGATTCGGCGAATGGATGTCGTTTTTTAAAACGGCGAATTTCGCGAATTAAACGAATGTTGTAGAGACGTGCCTGGGCGCGTCTCTACTTTTTTTGTCCTCGCATTGGGGCACAAAAAAAGACAGCTCCGCCACGGACAGAGCTGTCTTTACAATATCTAGTTTAAAACAGATTGTGGTCAATCGTTTTTCTTGCGCTTACCCACAAGGTAGGCGGCGCCCATGCCAGCGAGCAACAGCAGGCCGTTGCCGACCGGGACGTATTGGTCATACTCAACATTTTGCAAAGGGACCATCACGCCAAGATTCGGATCTTCTGTCGCAACACGAACATGTTCCCAGGCCTCTTCGTCAGTTACGAAAACTTGAGCCATGGCAGGAGTGAAAGCCATCGTCAAAGCTGCAACAATTGTCAATATTCTTTTTTTCATCATTTCAAGAGTTATTATTGATTTTCTATTGCTATTCATCTTATTTTAGTTCATCGTGCATGTATGCCCGACATGTGACCATGGGTATTAAAACCCATGGCCCCATGTCGTGACTCCATTTATCTGACAATAACCTTTTGTGTCTTCATGTTCTTGTTATCAACAACACGAATCATATAAACGCCAGGAGCGAAGTCGAGGTGGACACGGTTCTGGTCGTTCGTCAACCTTTCGGCATAGAGGATACGGCCGAGCATGTCAATCACCTCAAGTTGTCCCTTGCCATTGATTACCCATTCGCTTCCGTTGAAGAAGGCGAAGTTGCCTTCGCTTTCAACAACTTCTTCTTCATCCACGCCTGTGCAGGCGAAGGTGATATAGAAGCGAGAAGCATAATCGCTAGCAGAAGCCTCGAAGGTGTAGCTATTATTGGAAAGCATGTCATAGTTGACGCCCGTAAGATTGTCAACCAATCTCAGGCTGCTGAAGTTACCATGATAGGTTTCCCAAGTCATCGTGTAGACACCACTCTCGCTGGTCTTGAACCAAACGGGAACGCGTTGTGTGCCTTCCTTCGTGAACAGGATGCTGTAGTCCTTGTCGTTGTAGCGAGCATAGAGTTCAAAGTTGGAGGCATCCATCACTCTCAACTTGTCTGTGCCACCCTCTTCGGGACGGTTGAACTCGATTACCGTAAGGTCGCGCATACCACTGGTATCAGTAACGAACAGGTTCACCAAAGGATAGTTCACTCGCTCTCCGCGGAAGTGTGAATATGCAGCAGGCTTCGTTGTGGCCATGCCATTGTTGAAGACCGCCTCACCGTCTTCCTCCACTTTTACGAAGAAGGCTTGGAACGGTGCCAAAGTACTAGAAGGCAAGGCGGGATCCTCTGATGCGCTTGCATTACCAGGAACATAGGCATTCCATTCTGCACTATAGACATAATACTTATCAATTGCCGTATTCTTAGCAAAGAACTTACTCATATCAAGATAAGCTTTGAAAGGATTACCAATCAGGTTGCAACCATACTCCTCGATGTCTGTCAACAAGGATTGATGCGTGAGCGGAATCGTGACTTTACCATTGTTCAACTTACCCGTACTCGACAAGTAGCTTTCGGTTGAGATGGCCATCATATAACCCTTGGCAGGTTCAAAGACCTCATCATTTGGATATGGGATAGGATCATGATCACATGGAGCAGTATTATTGATATCATAATGCCAGTGATTGTTCGTACTACGTTTCAGGTTGATCCAATGGTAATGCGGTTCATAGAACGAGTACAAATCCCATTTCACTTCACCTTCAGGAGCAGGTGTAGTCATGCTGAGGCCATTCGGCAGGTAGTTGTCTACCATGCTAGTGATGTTAGCCGGCTCGTAGAAGCCCAAATCAGCTTCCATGTCATAATCTGTTCCCATAGTCGCATCCTTCAGCGGGCTCGACATCATGTGCCAGTCGTAGAGCAGGTCGAGCGGATCGTCTGTATAGTGCACCTGTGGTGCGCAGTTGGGCGTAGCGGTATTGCCGGCAGTTCCTTCTGAGTTCTCGAAGGTCACGCCGACCACTGCCTTGAAGTTGGCAATGTTCTCGTCCTCTTCGCCTTCTTTACCGCCTTCGTTACCACCTTCGTTACCTTCTTCATAGTGCTGAATCAGGACGGCCTTTTCATTGATAAAGACATTCACATTATCTTTAGGATAGTCGGCTACATCAGTGGCGTTGTTGTAAAGGTAGATGTATGAAGTCTCAGCCTTTGCATTATAGATGGCCAGCAAGGCATCAATACCATTGTTGTCGTCGTTGGCTAAGTTCTCATCATATTCAGTTGCACTGTACTGGAGATACTTGCCATCGAGGGTAGCGAAGCAGTTGTCCATCGGGAAGTCAAGCACTGGCAAGTCTTCGTTGATGTAGGCCTTCACAGTGGAAGTGTTTTCACCTACTTGCTCCAAATAGCTTGAGGTTGTACGAGACCAATCAGTGAAATTCTTGCCGAAATACACAGAGCTTTGATCAGTAGTCGCATTCCTGTCTTCCACCCACTGGTTCAAGGTGCTGAGCAGTCCAGGCCACTTGTCAATCACGCCCATGTGGGAATTGGTTTGTCCTGGGGTGTCTTCCCCACCGATGTTCTTGTAGGTCAGCGTTTCGGAGATGTAAGGATTGTTATCCACCTTGGTCACCTTATTATCGTCATACAAGTAGCCGATGGCCTTGCGGTCCAAAACTGCGCCATAGTTGCTTTGACCCAGCAATGTGCCTGTGCTACCGCTGCCAACATAATTCGTGACACCTGTAGCAGCGTAACAGTAGTTAATAGTACCCATATTGTTGTATGCGAAAGCAGGACCAATCGGGTTAATGACGTAACAGTTCTCAACGATGCAATTCTCCTGGTTGATACCGACAAGGCCGCCAAGTACTGTTGCCACATTGCCTTCACCCATCGTAACATTGGCATAGCTGTTGAAGAGATTTCCGCCGTTGTTACCGACCAGGCCGCCCACTACGGTCTCAGCGTTTTCAGCGATAAGCGTGTTCACTGAGAAGCCAGAATGGATGGTAGGCTTCGTGGTGATGGTCTCACTGGTTGTAGCCAGACCGACCAAGCCACCCATATTCACGGTGTTGGCCTTACCAATCAAATCGCCAGCGGCTTCCACATTGGCCAGCGTACCACCAATCATTGTACCAATGAAGGTACCCTTATTGATGGAGTTGCCGTTGAACTCAACCACTGCCACCGTATTCTGAATCGTTGCGCCTTCCGTCACACCGAACATAGCGGCGTCGTCGTTAACCAAAAGGCTGTGCAAACCTGAGATAACATGGCCTTTGCCATCGAAAGTACCTTTGTATTTCACACTTGAATTACCTATTGGTACCCAAATACTGGCATCCATATCGATATCAGCTGTAACAGTAGCAATAGCATTGGGGTGAGGTTGGGCACCGTTCAAACCATTGACATAGCTGATGAGCCATGCCAATTCTTGTGGCGTATCGATGTTATCAAGATGTTGTTCGAAGTTATTTGGGTTATAGCCTGGTGCATCTTGACTTTCATATTCAGGATTCCAGTATTGCACCGTAACCCAGGTACCAATCCAATAGAGGAATTGAGGATCATTGTATTTCTCCAACTGGTACATACCACCATCATGGTAAATAATATAGTTCGGACGGTAGTCGTATGGTGTCTCAAGCCATGAAATATTGTTATCGTCATCCACATAAACAATTTCGGTATAGCCATCGACATCACCATATAACTGCTTAGTGACACCAATTCTAGCATAAACCATCACAGGATAATCCGTCTCTTCTGTCGTCGTTTCTGTTTGAGTCTCGTCAGTATAATACAATGGATTACCTTCAGAATCCTCAACCTGAGCCAGCGTTAAAGGACCAAACTCGTCATTAGGATTTGCAGTGCCAATCTGAATCACTTGTCTAGCACCAATAAGGCAGACGTTATTTGCAGAAGATCCAGAATAATTGCCCACAATCTGAACCTCATCGGAAACAATCATGTAACCAGCCATGTAAACAGCACCACCGTTAACACTCGTTATATTATTCGTGATGGTGGCGTCATGGTTCATCTTCAGCGTGCCATTTTGATTGACTGCCACAGCACCGCCAGCCGAAGCGCTATTGTTTTCTTGCAAGGTGGTACCCGAAGTCAAAGTAAGTGTACCACCAGAAGCGATGTTTATCATAGGCGATTGAGCAGCAACTCCTGCGTCAGCATTCGGTTCATGTGTCCATGGATTTGTATGGTTTGACATGTGACCGTCCAAAGTGATGTCACGGAGGGTCATATTGCCCTTACCTTGCACAGAAACCAAGGTGCCTGTGTATGCCGTATTATTCGGATTGCCCTCAATTTCGCCAGAAACCATCACCGGATACTCTGTTACTTCAGTTGTAGTTGAAGTCTGGGTTTCATCAGTATAATATAATAGATGTCCCTCAGAATCCCTAGCCTGTGTCAGCGACAATGGATGACCACCAGGATAACGGTAGATGGTCACACCGTCATAAGCAACACCCGACCATTCCAAATTCTTGTTGACATCAACCTCATTCACAATGTAGATGATGTCGCCAGGCAGATAGCCACAACGGTTGAAAATGGTGCTCAATGAAAGTGCTGCCTTGTCAGGATGAAGGGCATCGTTGGCATTGGAACCATTTTGACCATCCAAATAGAAGACTCTGCCGACACCACGACGAATCACTTCCACTTCGATAATCAAAGGTTGGAAGTCATCCACGCTGGCAGATCCATTATAGTTATTGAACTTCAACACGAATTTAAGTACACCCAAGGGAGCCTCGTCATCTGATCCTGTGAAAGGAACACCTTCATTATTACCATTGTAAGTCAAAGTGAAGTCGAAGGCAAAAGGAGTACGTGCACTAGTCATACCCAAATAATAACCACCCGCAGGAATTTCTGTCGGTTCGCCATCTGCATCAGGTTTGGGATCGAAAACCGGTTGTATCGTACCGTTCCAACCGTCAGAGTTATCCTCATTTCTGGCTGCCTGAATTTGCATGGCAAAGCGAGTGAAATCATAGTTTGAACCTCTCGACACCCACTCACCTTCATTATTAGGAGTGAATTGAACATCCTCTAAATAAAACTGTGAAAGATGTGCTGCAGCATAGTCTTTCAAAATGAATGTAGGCATAATCACCTTGGCCGTATACGTGTCGGACGCACTATGCTGACCGTCCATAATGGCATAAGCTTGGGTGATGAACTTGTTTTCAATGCTCGTATAGGTGTTGATGGTCAAGATGATCTTGACTTCGTCAAACTCATGGCCTTCAGCATCGCACTGCACCAAAGTAATAAACATGGGATCCCATGTCATATTGGTGCTTATCTGGTTAGAGAAGGTAAGACGGAAAGTCACTTCAGGTTCAACCGTGTTGTCGCCACAAGTGAAACTGTTGACGACGGCCATATCATCATCCACACTGGCCAAGTATTCATCCGACTCGGGACAAATGATTAGACCGCCTTGCGCTGAAACAGGAGACTCCAATCTCATACCTAAACCAGCCATGGCAACCAAACCGAAGTTGACATTCGGGTTGGAATTGATTTGATCTTGAGCATTAGTATCCGGACCTTCCAATTGTGTTCCATGGTCTCCTGAGTTTTCAACAAAATGAACCCAGTTTAGATTACCATCAGTTTCAGTTGCAATAGCAGTAGCGAAGGTCAATACGTCAGCACCATAATCAATGGTGGTGTTAAGGTTGGCTCCCGTACCTGAGGTCTGGAACTTGTAATAACTGGAGGAACTTCTCCATGCTGGCAACTTGATGGTAACATCGATATAACTGAAACTCTCGGTACCATCAGCATGGGCATTGAACACGCCTTCACGCTCGCTATACATTCCACCGCAACGCCAGATACGGAAGTACTGTTCACCGTTCCTGGTATTCGTGGTATGGTTCTCGTATGGAATCTGGTCAGAACCACCGCTTCCAGGAATTGTAGTCCAAGAACCTGAACCATATTCACCAATCGAGAATGTATTTTCAGCAGAATTGTAGCTTACCCAACCACCATCATACGGGTTGTCGAGTCCATCATCAATCGGGGTGTCGGTGCACTGTTTCGGGCGTGCGTAGGCACAGGTGTTGTCGTTAGATCCTTCGCCTACCATCATGTGGGCAAATCCATGTAAGATACCATAGCCCGGAGCATAAGAGACAATTTCATCGCCATCCATATAGGGCATATTGTCATGATAGATCTCGATGTAGTTACCGTTGTTGACACGAACCTTATTGTCAAGGGGACCGCCAGTAGCGCCCAAGCCATTGTAGGGGATAATAGCATATTCAGCATCTTCACCCTTATAGAGGTCATCAACCGTGGCACTCCAGAAATCGATGATTTGGAACACAGGAGCGTTCAGGAAGATGGAGCTACCGCCTGTCATACGCACGGTCTTGTCAAACGAATAGATAGAATACTTCTCGGTTGCATCCAAAGAGTTGACCTTGGACTGGCCTGTAAAGTTGACATGCGAGTTGTCGATGACCAAGGTATCGGCACGCTGGATGGAGAAGAAGGTACGTGTGGCATTGCTGAAAGGCTCATTGAAATCAGCCTTGCTGCCACCGTTGGCATGACCATAGTTGAGCACATAGATGCCTCGGCCCTTGGTACCAGCATCGCAAGAGGTACCAGAACCCATGATACTACCTTTGATATTCATATAGGCTGGAGCGCTCTCATCTGCAGTCTGGGTGTTGTAACCTTCACCATCCACATAGATATCAGAGTAACCCGTAATGGTAGGACCCTCGAATTGGCCGGTGAAGACACCAAAGTCACTACCAGCCCAAACGCTATAGGCCAAGTTAAGAGTACCAGCCTTATATTTCAGCTCGTTGTTATCGTCGAAAGAAGGCCTCCTGTTCGGAGCAGTAAGGATAGCTTCCTTACCCACAAACACAAAGACCGAACCGAAAGTCTCGCCGAAGTAGCCAGCTGCATACACTTGCTCGTCGATACGGCCTGCACTGATGTTGACCACCGAACTAATAGATGTTTCAGTCTGGCTAGGATTTTCAAAGACTAAAGCATCGTCGGCGTTACGCGAGCCGCCATACACATTACAGAAGATATGGCCACCCATAATGTTGACTGTGTGCATACCAGCCACATATACCAAATGCGACGAGCCGTAGGCTCCTCCAAACACGCTGCCGCGGATAGTACCACCCTCAACATCAACCTGTGTGCTACCGCCTGTTAAACCTTGACGGCCGCCACCGAACACATCACCATTGACCATACCGCCACTGACGGTAACATAGGATACCACCTCAGGTTCTGATGCAGGGACAGGATCGGATGGCAATGTGAAAGTCTTAATCACACCACTATTGGGTCGACCATTTTGGTCAAAAATAGGATCTGTTGCTCCTTCTTCAGTAATAGTGATTCTAATATTGGTGGCATAGTCATAACCTGTGTTTGTGTAAGTACATGTTACTAATTTATCGCAAGGAATAGAAACCACTTCATCAACATATCCTACAGTGGGTTCGTATCGAGGCCATCTATAATCGAGCACACTACCATTTTGACCCTCAACTGTAATTACCAATCTGTCTCTACGATTTTCTTGCCACTGACTATGGTACCCATAAAGTCTTACAGTAATCTCTTTCGTTTGCGCCTGTGAAGAGCCACCGGCATTTTCGGCCATCACATCGCCGGCCTCCCCACCACCATACACGCAGCCACCTTCTCCGTTATCGAATTTCTCGATGGTACCGCCACTGATGTTGACATAGGTTTTGCCTGTGACTTGAGCATTAGATGTTGCAGAGCCCTTACCAGCACCATACACATTTTTCATGGTGCCACCGCTTACATTGACATGGATATCGCCAACAACTTTACCTTCCTCACCACCGCCATACACATTATTAATAATATTACCGCCGCTGACGTTGACAATGGTGCCATTGTCCATATTGGTTGATTCGCCCAAACCACCGCCAAACACATTGGAGGTTTCACCACCACTCATATTGACCGTGGCAAGATGCACGCCTTCGGTACCTACCGTACCATTTGAGTTGGAGCCACCGTAGACGCTACCATTTACCGTGCCGCCTTGTACATAGACATTAGAGGTAGGAATCACATAATTATTACCGTATGCACCACCGAAGACATGCCTTTGAATGGTGCCACCAAGAATATACACATTGGAGACAGTCGTGACATATCCGTAATTACCTCCACCATAGACATTACCACCAACAGGATAGCTTGCTGTGTTATTATTGTTTGAAATAGTTGCATCATCGGCAATCACCACATAAGAATTAACAACACTAGCTCGTTGATCATCACGACCACGGCCAGCGCCAAACACTTGGCCTCCGTTGGTCACATTGACGGCATTTGCATGGTCACCACCAATGATAGCAGTACCTCCAACATAAACATAAGCATCTGCTACTACTGCTGCAGAGCTACCTTGTTGAGTACCTGTTCCATTGTTAGCGCCAGCTACCCAACCCTGGATTTCTCCACCAGTAATGATAATAGCTCTATCTCCTCTTGTTTCACTATCGGCTGCACCACCATAGACTGCACCATGGAAGAGGCCACCTTTGATTCTCAGTGTAACAACAGGAATATTATTAGTGGGGTCATAAGTGGCACTAGTACCATTTGTACCACGACCGCCATTCATGCAACCGAACTCGCCGCCTTCCACAACGACATAGCGATTGCCTTGATAGTTATTGCTGCCTTGGTTTTGTCCGCAATAGAAGGAGCTCTGCCAACCACCTCCTTGAGGATTCTGGGAATTTGTGGGAGCAGTAGCTTGGTTATACCAATAGTTTTCTTGGTATTCACCGCTCTTCACCACAAGGTCAAAAGTCTTTGCATTTCTGTTGGTACTACTACTAAAAGTGACACTCGTTGAGAAGAACAGGTTGTTTTCCTTAGAAACTGACAAGTTTGAATTGTCTTTATTAGCGCGGTCATAGTCGCAACCCATAATGCCTCTCACATAATATCTGCCACTAACAGTCGTACCTGAAGTACGAACGAAAGTTAATTGGCTATATATACCACTCTCAACACGAATAGTGTAATCCAAATCGGTAGCTCCACTATTGATGCCTTGCAGTAAAGCTGCTGTACCCGTAAGGCCACGGCCCATGATGAGGTCGTGGTTGTTGGCGGTCAGCGTACCACCGTTCAGGTTCATATATTCGAACTTGGTGTTGGCAGAACAGGTGAAAGAACCAATATTAACGGTGTTTGCACCGCCAGTGCCATCAGGGTAATAACGGCTGTAGGTAACCGGCACACTCAAGGCAGAAGACGGTGAAGCACCCACAACAAAGTTTCTCTCGTAGGAGCCGCCACTCAATCCCGTAGCACTGTTGCTTGTATTCACATAAGCTCTGGCCCACACTGCTTCGAAGTCAGCCTCATTGCCATATTCCTTTTCGGTAACAAATGCAATCTCTGTCTCTGCAGGAATAATAGCACCCACACCGTATGTATTGCTACCATCCGAAATGCTGAGATCGCTCGAAAGACGCTTCACACGCCAACCTTGGAAACCACGCCAACGGGTATCACCGCTACCGTAGACAGGTCGCTTCGAGAATGGGTTAGGAATCATGGTGTAAGGATAGTCGCCTGTACCATCATAATCCGCGTTTTCCAAAGTCTTCAGATAGACAAACAGGTTGGCTGAAGCATCCACACCAACAGCTACACCAGTGGAAGTCTCATAATCGTTAGATGAAGTACTGGAAGTGTAGTTGTTATTGTTCTTCATCGTGATACCATTACCCAAATAGGTAATCTTAACGTCAGCAGGGTTCAGTCTATGGATAGGCTGGTCGCCATCGCTATAATAACTCCAGCTGTGGTCTTCGCGGTCGTCAAGGAGAACCGTGGTGCCATACACATCGCTGCCGCCACTAGGAACATAGATGACCGTGTTGATTCCAGAATCATCATAGCCATCAGCGTCATAAACAGCTATAGCTTTCACTGTGGTACCAGGCGTTATTGCATCAGTAATCAACTGGTCAGTGCCATAGTCGACATAATTGGTTTCTGAAGGATCAGATCCATCTATAGTGTAGTAAATAATGGCCCCACTCAGTGAGCAGCTAATAGTGGCTTTCCCGTCATTAGCGAACACGATAGTCGGGGTAGGCACTTCCACATTGCCGAAAGACAAGGACACCACAGACGACATCTTATCCTCACAAGAAAGGGCTCTAGTAACTGCCTTGAAAACCACGTTAGGCGTAGTGCACTCGATAGGATTCTGATAACGTTGGCCGTTGGTGATTGACGGTTCCGTTCCATTATCGGTGTACCACACATAATAGGTTTCGTTGAGGTTTGTCGGAAGTGCAGCCGGAGTCATGGTGATGGTGTTGCCACTACGTGAAATGGTAGGCACCCCAGGAGTGGGAGTGATATCAGCAGCAGTGAACTCCTTGGAAGCATAAGTACTGTTTTGGTTACCCAGTTTAGCACAGGCATAAATAGTTGTGCCAGCGTCAACAGAGAATGGACCCTCATATAACACTGCTCCTTGAAGCGGGTCGTTCGGATCTGGTTCTTGGTCAAGCAAATAATAAATCTCAGCGCCCTTGTTGTTGGCATTGATTACGATATTGTCGGAGCAGGCCTCGAAGCTGATTTGAGGCATCTGCAACTCATAACTGTCAACACATTGCACCGTAGCTTGCCAACCTTCCTCACGATAGCTGTAAGAATGGAAGTAAAAGGTCATAGGACCGTTGGCAATGACGCTAAACGAGCCCTTCATATTACCTGTGTAGGTAGTGATAAGGTTGTTCTCATTTACTTCTGCACCGTCATAGATTGACAGCTCAGCAGTATTTAAACGCAACGACCAATCGCTGCCAATGGAGTGGTTTGTTCCACCATTGTCCGAATAAGCTGTAAAAGTTTCGAAAGTCACCTTTATCTTTTTCCCACTCTCAGCAGGGTTGAAGGTGAAGGTATATTCTTCATTGCGTTGAAACCAACGTTCCCAATAGTAATCTGGAGTCGGGGCTGATTCACCTCCAGAATCCAAGAATGTGACGGAGCCGGATCCTACCGTCTTTGAACCATTGTGCATGTACACATTGTCTTGTGCTTTCGCGGGGATCGCAAAAAGGACCATAAGCATGGCCAAAGCGAATGTCATGAGCGAAAGACATTTCTTCTTTTTCTGTACCATTTTTTTCATTTGCATTTAACTATAATTTTATAATTCATTCTATTACAATCAGTTAAAGATGAAACGCAATCGCTCCATCCTATTTTTTACGGCGTTGCAAAAATACAATTAATTTTCAACCCTGCAACCCTTTTCCTAAATAAAGAAATAAACAATATTGGTTAATATTGTATATTGTTAATTTTCAGATATTTAACTATACCAAGAAATAAAAGAAGATTCTTTTTTCAACGCACCAGCGTGATGCTGCCTTGTAGGCGCATCTGTTCCTCCCCTGTCAGGCTTTGATAGTTAATTTCGCTTACAAAGAAATAGGTGCCTGCGGGACAGTCGAGCTTCGAGTTGCGGTTTTTGCCGTCCCACTGGATGAGGGGATCGTCGGTATCCCACACCACGTTGCCCCAACGGTTGAAGATGACGGTCTTGGCCTTGAGGATGACGGAGAGTTGGGCATGCTTAGGCTCGAAGAGGTCGTTGAAGCCGTCGCCATTGGGGGTGAACACATTGGGGAGCTCGTAGACGGGGCACACCTCATTGTCGATGCAAATCGTGTCGGAAGGCTGCGAGAGGTTGCCCTTCTCGTCGAAGGCGCGGATGAAATAGCAGCCCAGCACCGACTCCAGGTCGTCGTGCAGATAGGAACGCGCAGCCGGGTCTTCCACCGTGGTCAGCAGGGCATACGTGGTTTGCGTAGGTGCCTCGTAATAGATTTTGAAGCCGGCCAAGTCGTCGTCAGGAGGCGTGGTCCAGCTGAGGAGGTTGGTCACCGCCTCGCAGTCGGTGTCAATGGTCAGTGTGGGCGTCGCAGGAGGCTCGTCATCGCTCGGCGTCGCTGCCACGATGGCGGAATAGTTCACCAAGGGCCGCATCAGCCCGCCGATGGCATAGTGGCCGAAGGTGCAGACATAATAGCGGTATTCCACGTCGTTTTGCACCTGCGTGTCGGAATAGCTCATCGTGTTCACCGTTGCCACCTTCACGAAATGACCCTCCACCTGCTTGTAGACCTGAGTGCTGTCGATCATCCAAGACACGGATTCCGTCCAATTGAGATGGACAACGCGGTTGCTACCTTGGGCCGACAAAACGATGGCAGAAGCGAGGGCACTCTCCCCCATCGACTGGTTTTGCGCGTCACGCATCTCTACCCTATATATTAATAAGGTGTATGCGCTTAAGTCCACATTCAGGTCCTTGAAGGTGGTGTCGGCACCCTCGTAAACGACGGCTGAGGTGCCGTCGATGGTACGGGTCAACTTGTAACGATAGGGCGCAACAAACTGAGCATCAATCTCTTTTGGTTTCGCCCAACGGGTGACGACATGACCTGAGGCGAGGTCGAGGCTGTCGTTGGAGACATGGGTCATCAGCGGCAGGTCGTTTTTCAGCATCACGCAGGCGGCTTGGCTCACCACGCTCTCGGCGCCGTCGTGGAACCGGGCCACAATACGGTATTCATAGGACACGCCTTGCGACAAGCCATGGTCGGTGTAGGAAGTGGCGGAAACGTCGCTCAGCGTTGCCAGCAGTTGGTAACCAGGACGGATGCCCGTCTCGCAGTCGTCAGGCTCGTAACCGTCGCAGCCCGCTTTACGGTAGATCAGCAATGCCTCGGCATTCGGGCAAGGATAGACTTCCCACGAAAGCCTCACATCGCTCCCTTGCGCTGTGGCGGTCAGGCCTTCCACCCGGGGACCCAGCACACTGATGTTGATGGTCTTCACGTTGGTCAGGCTCACAGGGGTGTCGTCGTCCTTAGCATGAATCACCACCTGATATGGCGTGTTGCGCACCTGCATGCAGGAGGTGTTCCAGACAAACTCAAACTCGGGATGCAGTCCGAAGGCCGTCTCCGGATTCATGAAAGCAGGGTTTTGCGACCACTCGAAAGGGGCACCCGAGGCGGTCAAAGTCACATTATCGGAATTAGGGTCGGAGCCTGAAACGACAAAGCTGAGCTGTTGTCCAGCTTCAACGCAATAGGCATCCTCACAGTGGATTTCAGGCAGGTTGTTGTCGCATGACGAAATCAGGATCTGCATGTCGCGCACGACGGAGCCAATCTTCACGCCGTGGCGCCACTCCTCCACCATGATGGCCACATTGTATTCACCTTGCACCAAAGGGGCATCCCAACGCAGCTCGCCCGTCAGAGGATCAATGTCGAAAGATTGGGAAGCTTGGGGGAACGTATAGCCAGCGATGTCCATGCCGTCCATGCCCTTGCAAGTAACAAGGCGATAGCTGAGGCTGTCGCCGTCGGGGTCGTAGGCCGAGGGGTTGTGGAGATAGAGCTTGCCCACACAACCCTTGTCGACGGGCGCGTTGAGCAACTGCACCGAGTTGTTATAGCCCAGAAACGGGTTGATGACCAGTTCTGTCTCGATATGCATAGGCACCATCACCGAGTTGGGCACATTGACCACGCCGTAGTTACGGTTGGCGTCCTCCATGCTGATGGTGTAAGTTCCGGAGGAAGAGAAGTTGTGGATTTTCTTGTACACATTCAGTGTGTAGTCATCGCCCAGGTTCTGGAGCACCACACGGGGGATGTACTCCTCCGTGCCGTCGCCCCATTGCACGAGGAGGGAGTCGCGTTGCAGGCCGGCAGGACTGGGGGTGTAGGTAAAGCAGGTGAGCGTAAACTCGTAGGCATTGCCACCGAGCCAGGTATAGGTGATTTCGGCGGCACGTTGGTGCGTCGCCTTTGCTGAGAAGGCGAAGCAGAACAATAATCCTATGATGAGCAAGAGTTTACGCTTCATAATTCCTAATCGGAACACCATATTCATATATGGTATCACTCGGCAAATCAATTCTTTCATTCCAAGTGATACAAGTGCGACTGCTATCCAACTGTGCCATCGACCAAAGGCCAACTTCAGTGGTCAAACTTTTGAAATCGTCAATGGTATCAATGTCGTCTTTCACATCATAACAAACACGAAAGCCATCATCGAAAGTAACCAATAACTTCCAATTATCATCAAGTTCAAATTGTTTGATTCTCGGTATCATAACGGCACTAGGTGTATTTCGGCACAAAACTACAAAAATTTGTGAAACAAAAACAGGGTGCGCCACATAAAAAAGCACACCCTATCATTACCAATCTGCCTGAAACAATTACTTGTTCTTCAGCAAATCGCGGATTTCAGCGAGGAGTTCCTCTTGCGTCGGGCCGGCGGGAGCGGCAGGCTCTTCGGGCTTGGGTTCTTCTCTCTTCAGCTTGTTGATGCCCTTGATGACCAGGAAGATGGACAGGGCAATGATGATGAAGTCGAAGATGTTCTGGATAAAAGTACCATAAGCGAGCACTGAGGCTCCTGCTTCTTTGGCAGCAGCAAGAGTCTCGTACTTGGTACCGTCCGAGAGATTAATGAACAAATTGTTGAAATCAACGCCACCAGTAACCAGACTGATGACCGGCATGATGACATCTCCGACCAATGAAGACACGATTTTACCGAACGCACCGCCGATGACCACACCGACAGCCATGTCCATGACGTTGCCCTTCATGGCAAACTCCTTGAATTCTTGCATAAATTTACCCATAGCGATAGTGTTTAATTGTTGAATTGTTGATTGTTTAACTGTTGAACTATTGTTTCTTTTTGCAAAGGTAAAAAGAAAATAGGTCGAAGCAAGAAAAAAATGCACCTTTTTTCCAAAAACGAAATTGACTTCGCTTGTGTTTGTCCATTGAAAACAACAAAAAAGGCAGCCTTCTTTCTCCCAAAAAAGAAGGCCGCCTCAATCATTTTTTAGTCTCTTCTGCGCTCGTGCCGCAGCGCGCTCAAACGCCCGCAGCAACGCACAGCTCGCTTAGTTGGCATCCCACACCAAACGGACACAGCAGCCAAGACTGCGATGCTGCGTATTATTCGCTTCGAAGGTCGGGCGCGGGTCGGTTTCGACGTTACTACCTCCTACATAACCAAACCAGAAATATTTGGCATTTTCAGAGGTTCCAGAAATAACACGGTCAGCCGCCCAATAGAAGCCTTGGGCTGCATTATTTCTATTGTCGTAGTATAAATACTTTTTATACACTGCTCCTTCGCGGCAGCCCACGGCAGGCAGGAACACGCATCCCGCCTCCAGCAACTTATACATATTTGAACTCGGATTAGTATACAAGTGCTCTAAATTATTAGCAGGCTCAATCAACTTATATATACCGGCTGCTATATTATACGAATAAGCATCCAAATAACTATCATAGGTAACAGTATAATTTCCACTAGCTGGAGTATAACTGGAGCTAGCACCATACACTTTGTTAATCCTAGCAGGCCAGAAACCTATCTTATTAGCATTCGCGGCCTGTGTGAGGCCGAGGCCTGAATAGTCAAAATTGTCGGGGAACAACAAGAGACCTTGAACATTCGTATAATAGGGTTCATTATTGTATGTGATGGGAACCAAAACCGATACCAACATGAAGCGGTTGCCAGACCTCTGGTGGAGCAAATAGTTCCACTCGTCGGCGGTCAGGGTGCGCCAATGATCGTTCCCTTCGTCCGTCATTTGTTTTCCCCATTCTGGATCTGCACCATCCGCCAATTGCTGATTAGTTATGTAATAGGATGTATTAATAGATTGATTCGAAATATGTCCCCAAGTAAAGCGATCCAAGCCGGTGAGGCCTGATAGGGTTACATCACCAGAAGCAGGGTAAGGGTAAATAAGATTCGTACCACCACTGTGTTCCTCGTCAAACTGAGTAGCGTGGAAATGATATCCGTCAGTCTCATTCCATGTCAGGTTGGCCCTCGAGAAATAGACTTTCTTCGTTGGACTCACCGAGAATACGCTCAGTTCATTACCACTTGTATGGACAGCATATTCCAACGCAGGCCCGGCAGGCGCAGGCAGAGTATTGTTGATGCTGATGCCGGAGTTGACATAGTCGTTGTATGCCAATTCTGCTAAGTCAACATTACCACTATAGGTAATATTCAAATCACCGTGGCCAGTGGAAAGGTTGGTGCCAGGCAGCAGGATGGCCCATCTGAAAGCGGTGTTTCCTTCCTCGCCATAAAGGGTCATATTGGCATTGGTTTGGCCCTCAGTGGCCACAATGGCGGTCTCAGCAGTAGGATTGGCGAAGTTGACGGTGGCCAGCGTAGGCACGTTTGACAGGGTAACTTCATAATCCCCTTGATTCTGAAGGTCGAACCTCACCAAGGCGCACTTGTTCTTCAGCGTGGTGGAATAGGTGGTGCCTGCGCCGGTGAAAGGCTTCGTGGAAGCGCCGTAGGAAAGCACGGGCAGGTTTCCGCTCTGGTCGGCAATGCTGATGCTGAGCGAAGTGGTTTGGTTCACAATAGTGTCGCTCTTAAGTTCCGAATTGCCCAAGAAAAAGAAGTGCAAGGGCTGGTCGGTGACTGCGTCATTCGGGTAGATGGTGCCACTGAAAAAACCGTTTTTAAACTTCAGTGAGCCCACAAATTTACCGCCGTGGCCCACATAGAGCTTGTCGCCATCGGAGAAGGCAAACAATCCGTAATTCGGAGCGATGTTGTGTTTTTCGCCGTTTTCTGCCTTGCCTTCATTGTCGCCCACCTTCACGGTAATATCTACCCCTGGATAAATGGGCGTGGTGTTGCCCGTGGTGGGTGTTTCCTGTTTCTTGCATTGGCTCATTCCAAGCACGAGAGCCAAGGCCATGATGATTGTGCTAAGTTTCTTCATTGTATCTGATGTGTTTTTAGTTGTTTTCCTGTTTTTTACGTTTTTTTGAAAATGCGTAGGCCGCGCCAGCCGCAGCCATGATGAAGAGTCCGCTGCCGAGCGGGGCATCGCCGAATTGCTCGGTGCCGATGTTGTAGCCTCCCGTTCCGCCGCCATTCTCGCCGCCGAACTGTTCGACAAAAATGTTGTAGCCGCTGCCCGAGCCTCCTCCCGAGGTTTCCCTGCCAAATAATGACACGAAGGATCCAGCATGGCTACCGCCGTCGGATGTCGAGACGCTGTAGACATTTCCCGAGCCGTCCCTGCCTAATAAACTCTTACCAGGCCATGCCTGAGTGCCCGACCCGCCATTATCTTGAGCGGACACCCATTGGGGCAGCATCGTCATGGCTGCAAGCCCAAGGCAAAGCACGATGACTTTTCGTTTGTTGTAGTTTCTGAACATTTGTTTTTAGGATTTAAAATTTAAAATTTAAAGATTTAAAGATTCAATATTTAATTTAATAATGTTTTTCAAGATTATTCGGCCTTCAACTCGGCCATACCCCTTGCTTAAAGGTGTGCAAAAGTAGTACATTTTCTTTTATGAAAAGCGCCTCAAAAAACCCCAAAACAGAGGTTTTGCAAATCCCGATAAAAGTTTTGCGGATTCCGCAAAAATTGCAGATTTTGCAACTAACCGTTTTATTTTTTTGCAGATTTTGAAACTGTTTTGCAAATTCTGCAAATCCGTTTTTTCAGAATCTAAAAGTCGTTGGGGCAGCTCCCTACTGCCCCTGACCGCGCATCCAGGCCGTCACGGTCTGTCCCATACGTTGCTTGAAGGCGGTGCTGAAGGTGCTGTAGCTCCTGAAGCCGCTCTCGCTGGCCAGTTGTTGCGCGGTGAAGGAACGTTGGTTGGCAACGGCTTCATTATAGAGATTGACAAAATGGCGGATGCGCAGCCCGTTGATGTAGGCGTTGTAGGTCAGACCCTGCTGGGTGAAATACTGGCTGAGATAGTAGTGGTTGGTGCCGATGGCCTGCGAGAGTTGGGAAAGGGAGAGGTCGTGCT
>JAEEGK010013868.1_pt1 | contig 18085 bp, 10 predicted proteins | sample 8958771 | NCBI WGS metagenome assembly JAEEGK01 (sample SAMN16246547, study PRJNA631951) | gut metagenome | biome: gut microbiome; feature: rumen; material: SC-attached | host: Bos | place: Iran: Karaj | collected 2018-10
TGTCCGTAAGAACTTCTAAACCTGAGTAGGGCTTCAAGATAGTAATAGTCGGCATAGATGATGCTGGCATCAATCTCGCTTCCTGCAGGATGGTGACCAGTGGCATGCATGAGAAAGCTCACGTTTTTGTCACGACTCTGATACTTATCTGAGCTTAAATCGGTAAGCATTGCTGTTGCCGCCTGGCGATATTGCATCGCCGTTGTATTTTCTACATATTGGCAGAGTTCCAATAGGGCGCTTGCCACGATGCAGGCTGCCGACGCATCTTTCGGTGCCTGGGTGCCTCTGGGATCATCCATGTCCCACAGGGGCACCCAGTCTTTACTGGTTTCTTTCAGGCGCTTAAGATAAATATTAGTTACTTTTTGGGCGAAGTCGAGAAACCGTTTGTCTTTGGTGAAACGATAAACCATGGTAAAGCCATAGATGGCCCACGACTGTCCTCGCGACCACATGGATGAATCGGCATAGCCTTGATGTGTTACACCTTTTATAAAATCACCTGTAAGTGTGTCGTAAACAGCCACATGGTAACATGTCCCATCATCTTGAAATTGAAAATTCATGGTTGTTTCGGCATGCTTGATGGCGATGTCACGCAGTTCTGGTCGTCCCCCATTTTCAGCAGCCCAGAATAGCAATTCCAGATTGATCATATTGTCCATTATGGTGTTATGACCACCATAATCCTTTACGTGTCGTGGCCAGCTTAGAATAGTGCCAACTGTAGGATTGTAAAGGGTAGCTAACGAGTCGGCAGCATTTAGTAATAGTTTTTTGTAGGCGGCTTGATGGGTCAGTTCATATCCCTTTCCATAGCTGGTTAGCATCAGAAATCCTAGGTCGTGGTCGAATACAGGTTGTTGTGCCAGATGATTGAGTGCATGAGTGAACCCTTCGGCTTGTTGGCGGATGTTGCTATCACGTGTGATGGCATAGTTCATCCATAGAATACCTGACCAAAAACCAGAACACCATTCTTGAGCACTGGTTGGGCGACAATTCCACTGTTGTTGGTTCTGTAAGATGTTACGTGGTTGCATGGTGTAGTTGTATGCACCATCTGCTTGTTGCATACCAATGAGTGCTCTGTTTGTCTGTTTTATACAATAGCCAATCTCCTTGTCGGCATCTAAGTTCTGGGGCGAGGTACTGCTGCAAGCAACAAAACAGCAACCTACAATAGCGGCAAATAATATTTTTTTCATCTATGTTTTTCTATTAATACGTGTAAAAAGCGATTCTTACGCAAAAAAAGTTATTGATTTTTTTGCGTATCTTTGTGGTTGTCTTCGTATTAATTATAAAAAAGAATAAAATGAGTGTTATGATGAAAAAGCTGATAATCCTTTCTTTGTTGTTGGTGCTCTGTGTCAGAACCATTGTGTCGCAAAGTATTTCGTCGCCTAACGGGTTGTATAGCATCACCATCAGTGGTATGAGCTATCGTATCGACTATCGTGGTAAGGCCATTGTTGAGAAAAGCCGTCTGGGTGTAGATATTGATAATCGTTTGTTTGAGTCTGCTTTAGCAGTGCCTCGTGGTGAGTTCGAGGACTGGAGCGCCAATCTGGTGTTGAAAGGGGAGGAACGTTCTACCGTGGACACCACTTGGACACCACTCTATGGCGAGAATGCTACCATCCGCAACAACTACAATCAGTTGGTGTTGCATTATGAGAAAGGCAGTAGCGGTCAGGTGGGCATCGACCAAGGCTATGATAAACGAAAATACTATGCTATGGATATCATTGTGCGTGCTTACGATGAGGGTATCGCCTTTCGTTATCACTTTCCTGAGACTTCTAATGGTTTGTTTTTGCATGTTACTGGCGAGCGCACCCAGTTTGCCATGCCTGCAGGCACAATGGCTTATTACGAGGAGTGGGCACAAGGTCCATACGAATACCGACCATTATCGGGCAACTGGTTTGAGAGCGAGCGCCCGCTGTTAATGAAGCTACCTGATGGCACCTATGTTGCTCTGCTTGAGGCAGCCATGAGAGACTATGTGCGTGGCAAGTTCCGATTGGCCTCAGATGGGGTGTTACAGGTGGCCATGTATGATGGGGTCGATATCATCTCGCCTTATGATACACCATGGCGTGTGGTCATGGCAGCCGATCGTGCGATAGATTTGATCAATCATAAGGATATGGTGCTGAACCTGAACTCAAAGCGCAGTGAACAAGACTGGTCGTGGGTGCGCCCAGGTAAGGCTTTTCGGAGTGAACAACTTACCAAGGAGGGTATTTTCAGAAGTATCGATTATTGTAAGCAGTTTGGTTTTGATTATGTAGAACTTGATGCAGGTTGGTATGGTGCCGAAGGTAAAGTGGCTAGCGATGCTCGTAGGGTGAGTGCCACGCGCGACTTTACGATGCCTGAAGTTTGTGCCTATGCACGCCAGCAGAGCATTGGGGTGTGGTTATATGTTAATCAGCGTGCTCTCTATCGTCAGTTAGATGAGTTGTTGCCGTTATATCAGTCGTGGGGCATCAGTGGCATTAAGATGGGATTTGTACAGGTTGGTAATCAGCAGTGGAGTAACTGGCTGCATCAGGCCGTAGAGAAGTGTGCCAAGTATCATTTGATGTTGGATATTCACGATGAATACCGTCCTACAGGCTTGTCGCGAACCTATCCTCATCTGTTGACTCAAGAAGGGGTGCGTGGCAATGAAGAGATGCCTGATGCTGTTCATAATACCATCCTGCCCTTTACCCGTTTTCTTTGTGGGCCAGCCGACTATACATTATGTTATTTTAATAATAGAGTAAAAAATACCAAGGGGCACCAGTTGGCTATGGCAGCTGTCTATTACTCGCCTTTGCAGTTTTACTTCTGGTATGACCAACCTTTTGTTGATCGTGGTGAGGCTGAGTTACAGTTTTGGAAAGACTGTCCTACGGTGTTCGATGAAAGTCTGGCACTTGCTGGTGAGCCTGGCGAGTATATTGTTCAGGCCCGTCGCTCTGGAAAAGATTGGTTTGTGGGATGTATGAACAATAACGAACGTCGCACCATTAGTGTGCCCACCGATTTTCTGTCAGCAGGAAGGTATAGGGTGCAGATATATAACGATGCTCCCTCGCTTGATAGTCGTACCCAAGTAGCCTGCAGAACTCAGACAATCAAGCGTGGCAAACCTATTACTATCCAACTGCAGCCAAATGGTGGAGCTGCCATCAAAATTAGCCAATAAAGGTTAATTGTTATATGATAAATACTGATAGTACAGAAGTGTTTTGTATCTTTGCGCATTAAAGAAACAAAACAATGTAAATGATGACTACTAATGTATTACTTAGACATTTAATCGCCATATTATTCATGTTGTCGGCTACTTATGTGAAGGGGGCTGATGATGGTGATGCGATGCGAACGCTGAAGGTTGCCGATGGTCTGGCAGGCGAATCTGTTTATCATGTGATGAAGGATCATGGTGGTAGGGTATGGCTGGCTACAGATAATGGTATCAATATGTTTAACGGCAAGCGATTGGCGCGCTATAGTCTTACCGACAGTAAGCATCGCTTGGTAACGGTGAGTGCCCTTTGCGAAACCCGCAGTCACACCATCTATGCAGCTACTGATATCGGTGTGTTTAAACTCGTTGCTGGCAGCAATCATTTTGAGCGTACATTGCCCGAGGTGTTAAAACCCGAGTGCCTGATGGCCGTAGGCGACACGCTGTTTATCGGAGGCAGGCAGGGTATGCAGGTGTTTGATGGCCAAAAGTTATCCACTATCCACTTGGGTGAGAGTCGGTATGGCATTGATAATGTGGTGCGTCACTATGTGCAGGATGCGCAAGGCCGGATTTGGTTGTTGGGACGCTACGAACTCTACCTTTATAATCCTGCCACTGGTGAGTTTAAAGGTCAGAATATAGCGCAGTTGCTACCAGAGCGTGCCACCCCAAGCCAGTTTGATATCGTTGGTACCAAGTGCTATATCGGTACCAGAACCGATGGACTATATGTGTTAGACCTACAAACTCGCACTGTGAAGCAAATCAGCGAGGTAGGGCATATCGTTACTTCAGTTTGTCGCAGCAGCGATGGTCATATCTGTGTGGCCACTAATGGTGCTGGTGCTTTTCTGATTGATGCAAAGACAGGCATTGTCGTAGATCAATTCAATTCCAGGAGCGATGGTACACACCGGTTGCAGATCAATGCCTTGAACTGCTATTACCGTGATGCCGATGGGGTGGATTGGTTTGGCCTGGTGCGTTATGGCTTGTCGTACATCTATCATAGCGACTCCTTGTTCCAATTATATACTGCTGGCGATTTCACCACTGCCGGTCTGAATGTACGTAGCTATTGTTTTCATGGTAATGAGGGTGTGATAGGCACCTATAATGGCATCTATTTTGTGAGGGATGGCAAAACTTACTTCTTTTCTCCAGATAAGTTAGGTGGCAGTCATATTGTCAACAACATCGTGTATTATCGTGACGAGTATTACATTGGTACCTATGATGGTGGTATGGGCGTGCTCAATCCCCGGACCTTAAGCCTGCGCCGTTTGGATTATGCTCCGTCGCTGCAAAAAGCTGCCATTGGCGATTTGGAAATTGGTCCCGATGGTTTGCTTTGGGTTGGAACGGGTGATGGCTTGTTTCTGATAGACGACAGTCGTGTGCACAGATGGTTTACTGAGCAGAACTCGCACATCCAAGGAGGTATCATTCTCGATATCACCTTCGATAAGGTAGGCAATGCCTGGCTTACAGGTGCCGAAGGGTTGTCGCTGTATAGTGGAAAAACAAAGGAAATCATCGACGATCCTGATTTTCCCGACGACTTTTTCCATCATCAACCCTGGTGCCGTGGTACAGTTGCTCATGATGGTTTGATTTACATGCGCAATGGTCCGCAGGTGTTTTATACCGACTACCAGCGTAAGCACTATGGCGAATTTATACTTCCGATGACATTGCCTGATGTGTGGTGCCGTGAGTTTGTGGATGACATGAACGGTCATTTTTGGCTCAACTCCGAGATGGGACTGTTTCGTGTGGATTATGAGGGTAAAAACATGGTTCGCCTGGGAAGTGGTGCAGGCTTAAAGGGGCATCATATCAACGAAATGAGTTTCGATGGTCATCGCCTATGGATAGCCACTTCCGAAGGGCTCTATCATCTGTTGCCTTCGCAGTTTGAGTCGTGGGCCAAGTCAAGCGGCTACAAAATCAATCTCTTTAATATTCGTCGTGGCAGTGCTACGCTTTCGTTGGGTGATGAGATGGCTGTCAACGAGCAGCAAAGGATTGTTTTGAACTGGAATCTTGGTGCCGACTTGTTGCTGATGGAACCCGTATTGCTTGATTATGCCAATCCAGAGGGGCGTTTATACGAGTATAGTATCGACCAAGCAGAATGGCGCACCTTGTTGCCCAACGAGCTGATGGTATTGTCAGGCTTGTCGCTGGGCCATCATCAGCTGTGTGTCCGATTGGCAGGTATTTCCGGAACCGAGTCGTGTTACGAGGTCGTAGTACGCCCGTCGGCATTGGCCATTATAGAGCTGTGTTTATTAATGGCTCTGCTTGTTATGCTTTGGATAGGTTATCGCTACCGGAAGAATACCAAGGTGCTGTTGAGTGAGCGCGACGAGATTGAAGATGCACTTATTGCCGTAGAGCAAGAGCTGGCTTCGGTAACAGGCGAGGATGCTGTCAGAGACGAAGCCAAAAGCGAGAAATATCAGAAAGTACGCATTGATGAACAGGAGTGCGAGGAGATTGTCAACCGTATGCGCAACTACATCGAGCAGAACAGGGTATATAGGAATGTCGATTTGAAGATGAAGGATCTGGCCGATGAGCTGCATCTTTCGCCATCCAAACTGAGTCAGGTGTTCAATCTCTATCTGAACGAGAATTATTACGACTTTATCAACCACTATCGTCTGGAGGAGTTTAAACGCCTTGTTGATGCAGGTGAACATAAACGGGTAACCATCACAGCCCTTAGCGAGCAATGTGGATTCAAAAAGTCGAGTTTCTTCTCAACATTCCGTAAGGTTGAGGGTATGACTCCCGCCGAATATATGAGAAAAAAGGGCTAAGATTCTGCCTGGTTAGTTTTTCTAAATTAGACGAACTTTACTTAAATCGCTGATTGATAGTTGGTTAAACCATTTGGAGTAATTGCTAAACGAGATGGCGGTAAACAAGGCGAAAATACTTGTTTGCCGTTTTCTTTTGTGCTAATTTTGCACCGCAATATGAATTTTAAAACCAAATTATATGCAAACTATTAACGCAACAAAACGACAAATGATAGGTCGCATTTATCAAGAAGTCAGGTTGGAGTTGTTCTCCATATTTCGTCAGGCGTGCATATCCGAAGACACCTGTCAGGATCTGATTCATGATGTGTTTATCAAAATCATGGGTATTGATGATATTGTTATTCCGCAATTAAAGGCGCTGGCAGTTGTGATTGCTTACCAGAAGCGTACCGATTATCTGCGTCATCGTGCCTATATTAATAAGGTGAGAAATGACATGCAGGTAAGAGATGCCGACAGAATCTATACCCAGCAGGATACTGAGATAAAAGAGCTGCTCAATGCCGAGATGAGAGTGGTGAACGGCATGTCGGAACTTGACGGAAAGGCGTATATGCTGAGCCGGTTTGAGCAGAAGAGTGCCGACGAGATAGCCCTGACTCTCAACCTTTCCAAGCGAGCTGTTGAGTCGCGTATCTATCGCACCCGTATGCTGGTAAGAAACAATCTTCGAAGAGCAATTTAAAACATATTTTACCAAAAACAACTAAATTATGAAGAAAAAACAAATTGGTTTTCTTTTGCTGTTTGGCGCAGCCCTCATGCTGAGTGGTTGTGGCGACGATGCAGAAGGACGTATTGAGATCGACGATTCTGCGCCATCTCAAGTAACTCATGTCAATGCAGAATCTACTGCAGGTGCTGTAACCCTCACGTGGCAAATCCCCACGAGTAGCAGTTTTATGTACACCAAGGTGGTTTATACCGATGCCGATGGAAAAGAACAGTACCAGATTTTCTCTAAGGAGCGTGCCTCGGCCGATGGACAGATGTCGGCCACGTTCAAGGGATTCATCCAGACCGATCCTGTCACTTTCCAGCTTTATGCCTGTTCGGTTCGTGGCAACAACGCTGGTGCAGTCGAGGTGACCGGTATCCCAGGAGCGCCCAACTTCTCGGCCGTGTTAGAGTCAATCACTGTGGATGCTGCTTATGGTGGTATCAGGGTGAACACACCTAACACTTTCGACGATGCTGTTGTGGTGGCTGTAGAGTGGCAGTCAGCTGCAGGCAAGTCGGGTAGCAGGAAATATACTGTTTCGCCAAAGTCAACTGATGGGCGTTTCGTGCGATTGGATGTGGATGGCGGTTTCCTGTTAGAGCAGGCCTCGATAACCATCCATACCGAGGATGAATTTGGGCATGCTTCTGCCCCCCGACAGTTTACAGTAACGCCAAAAGCTGTTAAGAAGTTGGACCAGAGTCTGATGAGTATTCCTGGCTATAATCCCAGCAGCAACGACGGCACTATTGGCTACAGCTCGCAGGAGAGTCAGGGCGAAGGAGCCACCAACGGTCGTGCTGCTTGCATGCTCGATGGTAATACCGGCACTTTCTGGCATTCCAGTTGGAAGGTGGCCACCACTTATCCCCAGTGGTTTATCGTAGATTTGGGTAAGGATTATCAGATAGCTCAGGTAGAGCTCACCCGTCGTATCGGCGACAGTCGTGGCCAGAAAGGTCAAACCATCTATACCTGTGCCTCGGATAAGGCTGGCGATGCCTCAAATCCCGACTCTTGGGGTTGGGATAGCTATGGTTCATTTAGCTTCGACAATACTTCAGACGCCCCTCAGGCTAATGATCTCTCGGGACGTTTGCAGGCAGCCCGCTATATCAAGGTGTATTTTGGTACAGAGATGAAGGGTAGTGGAAACAATACCATGGTGTCAGAGTTTAATGTGTATATCGTTGAATAAGAAAACAAACTATTTTAAATCAATAATTATATATGAAAAGACAATATGTAATGGCAGTCGCTCTGGCTATGATGATGCCTCAGGCGCTCAGTGTGAATGCCGAGCCAACAGCTTTGCAGCTTACGCAACAGAGCCAGCGCATGCTGAAGGGCACAGTGACCGACCAGAATGGCGAAGGTATTATTGGTGCAACCATACAGGTGAAAGGCACGAAGAATGCCACAGTAACCGACTTTGAAGGCAACTTTGCACTGAGCGACCCTCAAGGCGTGATAGTGGTCAGCTATATCGGCTATATCACTCAGGAGATCAAGTACAGCGGACAGCCTACGCTGAAGATTGTGCTGAGAGAAGACAACTCGCTGCTCGATGAGGTGGTGGTTACTGGTTATGGAGTCACCAAGAAAGCCTCGCTTACCAGTGCTATCAGTCAGATTAAGGGCGACGATGTGTATAAGGATCGTGGTGTAGGTAGCACAACAGTAGCCTTGCAGGGCGAGATACCCGGACTTACTGTTACGCGTACCTCTACCCGTCCTGGTAGTGAGGCTGCAGCCATGCAGATTCGTGGTGATATCTCTATCAATGGTAGCAGTTCGCCACTCATCATCATCGATGGTGTGACAGGCTCGCTCGACGAGTTGAACTCGCTTAACGGTAGCGATATCGAGAGCATCTCAGTGCTGAAAGACGCCTCGGCAGCCATCTATGGTGCTCGTGCTGCCTCGGGCGTAGTGCTGGTAACCACCAAGCGTGGTAAACAAGGCAAGGCCGTCATCAGCTATAATGGCGCACTGAGTCGTACCATCAATGGTATCCAGTCGCCCATGACCACCAATCGCGAGTGGCTCGACATGTTCTACGAGGCACAGTTTAACGACATGCGCGTGACATCGGGCCTTACCGACCCTGAGGAGATACATCAGAATATCAACTGGTGGATATTCAACTCCTTTGGTGGTGCCACACTCGACACGAGCGACATCGACCCAGCTACTGGTGCCCCACGTATCTATCGTGGCGAGGCCTTGTTCAATGCCCTGCGCGAAGGTAAGACCCTGACCCTGCAGAATGGTGACAAGGTGGAGCGCTGGGAGCCCAGCAACTATCTGTTGGATGCCCTCTACGGCCAGGCTACCTCGCAGAAGCATAACCTGAGCATATCAGGTGCCGACGAGAAGTTTGGCTATCGCATGTCGTTAGGTTACGAAAAGGCTCAGTCGCAGCTCAAGGTAGCCGAGGACGGACAGAAAAAGTGGAGTGCCCGTTTGAATGCCGACTATCAGGCCACCAAGCAGATGAAGTTCGAGACCAACATTTCGTTCGAGAAGCGCGATGTGAACACCCCCTCTACCGATGTGGGTGCTGGCTGGACCGACACCTGGTACTGGGCGATATTGAATGAAAACGGTGACCCTTACGATACCTTCAGTGGCAACCGCAACCCTATAGGTGGACTCACCAAGGGTGGAAAAAACAAATACCGCCTCACCACCTTCCGTGGTAGCATGAAGGCCATCTACGATATGTCGCAGCTGGTAAAAGGCTTGTCGTTATCGGCTACAGGCGCCTACAAACTGGTGCAGAGCAACACACAGACTACAAAGAATAAGATACAGTATTACGACTGGGTTGGCACGATGACAGGTAATCGTCAGGGCCCAGGTTCTATCACAGAGACCGATAAGCGTTGGGAGAATATCACCCTTGGCGCATTTGCTAACTACGAGCGTACCTTTGCCGATAAGCACAACGTGTTTGCCATGGTAGGTATGACTGCCGAACAGGAAACTTACAAAGGTATTACAGCCAGTCGTTCGCAGGGTCCGCTCTACGAGGGGTCAGACCTGTTAGACCTGAATGTATGGGAGAGTGGCGAAAACAATGGAGCCAGTGGCGGTCAGAACAGCTGGGGACTGGTGTCGTATCTCACCCGACTGAACTACAGCTATCTCGATAAATATTCAGTAGAGTTCCTGGCCCGTAGGGATGGCTCGTCGAAACTCTCCGAGTCGCAGCGCTGGAAGAACTTCTATTCTATTTCTGGCTATTGGCGCCTGTCAAAAGAGCGTTTCTTGAGCGATGTGAAATGGCTGAGCGACCTGAAACTGCGCTATAACTATGGTAAGACGGGTAGCGTTGAAGGTATCGGCAACTACGAGCGCTACGCCTCGGTAAGCACAGGCTCGGCTCTGTTTGGCATGAATCCTTCCACCCAGTCCACCATCTGGTTGGGTGCTATGACCAGCGACCAGCGCACCTGGGAAACTATCAACAGTCATGACTTCGGTCTCGACTTTGCCTTTCTGAACAATCGCCTGCGTGGTTCGTTCGACTATTTTATCAAGACCAATAACGGCATGTTCATCAGTATCGATTACCCCTCGGTATTGGGCGCATCGGCACCAAAGGTTAACGATGGTGAGTTTCAGGCCAAGGGATGGGAGTTTGCCATCAACTGGAACGACCGTATAGGTGAGGTGAGCTACAACCTGGGATTCCAACTCTCGGATGCCTGGTCGCTGGTTAAGAAGCTGACCAACAATGAGAATGTGCCCAATCCAGGTATCAACCAGAACCGTTTGATAAACCGTCCGCGTCGCGCCATCTACGTCTATCAGACCGATGGTATCTTCCAGACTCAGGAAGAGGTGAATGCCTTCTATGAGATGTATTATTGGAATGCCGACCACTCTGGTCCGAAGGCCAATAACATCCTGCCAGCTCCAGGCGAGAAAACCCTGAACACCCTGCGCCCAGGCGCACGCAAGCTGGTGGATATCAATGGCGATGGCGCCATTACTCGCGAAGACCTGTACTATGCAGGCGATGCAGCGCCCCGCTTGAACTTCGGCTTTAAAGGAGGTCTGGAGTGGAAAGGAATCGACTTCTCCATCTTCTTCCAGGGCGTTTGGAAACAGAAGGTGCTGCGTAATGGTAACTTCTATGCCCCGTGGATCACCAACTATGTGATGCAGAACCGTACCTTTATAGGTAAGATGTGGAGCCCCGAGAACCCCACAGCCAGCTATACGATCGCCTCGCGCGACAACAACTTTAATCGCTTCAACTACGAGAATAAAGATGTGAGTGTACAGAACAACCGCTACATCCGTTTGAAGTCGCTCGTGGTGGGTTACACCCTGCCTCGCCAGCTCACCAATACTATTGGTCTGAACAAAGTGCGTGTTTACTTCTCGGGCGATGACCTCTGGGAGTGGACCAAGGTGAAGGATGGTTTCGATCCTGAGTATGGCGAAGCCTCAAACAACACCTTCCCATTCAGCCGATTGCTCACGTTCGGACTTGATGTGACGTTCTAAGAATTTTGATAACTGATAAAACAATAATGATAATTATGAAGACGATATATAGAAGCATCTTTGTTTGCTGTGCTGCGCTGGCAGCGTTGTCATCGTGCGATGAATTTCTTGAAAAAGAACCGCTGTCAGAGGGTACCGAGGCCATTGTGTTTCAGAATCCCGACCAGTTCAAGGCAGCAGCCAACGAGTTTTATAACGACCTGCCCGGCTGGAGTTACGATCGCATGGATAAGAACACCGATATAGGTGGCTTGTCGCGCAATGGTGGTGGCTCGGCACCCGAGAGCAGTTCGGTTTGGAATGGCAACTATGGTAACATCCGCCAGTACAACATCCTGTTGGCTAAGGCCGAGAACTATGCTGGCGATAAAGCAGCTATCGCAACCTACGAGGGCGAAGCCTATTTCTTTCGTGCCTTTGCCTACTTTGATTTGCTGAAAGCCTTTGGTGGCGTGCCCATCGTGGATCATGTGCTTGATGTGAACGACGAGGTGCTGTATGGGGCGCGCAACAGTCGCTACGAGGTGGCTCAGCTCATCTTCAGCGACTTGCGCAATGCTATCAGCCGCCTGCCTGCCGAAGCCTCGATAGCCGAAGCCGACAAGGGCCATATCAGTAAAGAGGCTGCTCAGGCGTTCTTGGGACGTGTACTGCTTTACGAAGCCACTTGGGAGAAATATGTGCCAGGTATCAACTACGACTTGGATGGCAATGGCTCTCAGGAGGGTGCTGGTAAGGCCAAGCCCGAAGGCTATCCTTCGGTAGAGGCCATGCTTACCGAATCGAAACAGATGTCGAAGACAGTCATTGACGAGGCTGCCAAAGGCACCTATCAGCTTTGGAACGAGTGCGACACGCTGAGTTACTATTACCTGTTTAATATCGACGACAAGGGTGGTAACATCTGTAATTTCAAGGGAGCTGGTAAAACCACGAATAAGGAGTTTATCATCAGTAAGAAGTACGACTACGACCTGAAGCGTGGCGGTCTCAACATCTCTCACGCAGTCATTACCTGGCAGGCAGTAGGCATCAGCGCTCAGTTTGGTGAGTCGTTCCTCTGCTCTAACGGTCTGCCCCTCCGCATCAGTTACACGGGCAATATGAGCGATGCCCAGAATAATCCTCAGTTCAGCGGATGGGACACCTTCATAGGCGAGTATCGAAACCGCGACTATCGTTTCATTGGTGCCACCTATGTGCCCGACCGTACAGTGTGGAGCAGTCGCCCCGAAGACAATCGCCAGTGCACAGTGCTCGGACAGCCATATCCTGTACCAGTATTCCCACAGGATAATAACCATTTTAATGCCAGCGACCCTGTTTATACCAGTGCCTGTGCCGTGTTTAAGCCCACTCTGCGTAATAATCCTACCCATGCAAGCTATGGTAGCCGTAAGTTTATGAGCGAGGGCGCCGATCGTGCCATCAATACCGAGTCGGCCGATTGGCCTATCCTCCGTCTGGCCGAAGTGTATCTGAATTATGCCGAAGCCACTTGCGAACTGGGGAATGGTCAGATATCCGACAGCGATCTCGACATCTCTATCAACAAATTGCGCGATCGTGCCCGTGTGGCTCACCTCACCAACGCCCTCATCGCCAATGTCTATGATGCCGGCTGGTGGGATTGGAACACCAACAAAACCATCTGTAAGAAGATGAACATGCTCGATGAGATCCGTCGCGAGCGCGCCTGCGAACTCTATGGCGAAGGCTTCCGCATGGACGACCTGAAGCGCTGGGGTATTGCCCACATCAACTTGCGAGGCCAGAAGTTAGGTCGCCATGTGCTCAATACGGCCTATACCAAGGAGAAGGCCAACGACCGTACCTATTTTGGTGAGCCATGCTATTATCCCGAGAAATATCCGTTGCTCTATGGTTATTACGAAGGCTCGGGCGAGAACGATCCCGATTATGGCCGATCTATCGCTGTGCTGGCAGCCAACCTGAACTATAGCCAGCGCGATTATCTCGATGCGATACCCCTACAACAGATTCGACTTAATCCTGCTTTAACTCAGAATCCTGGTTGGTAATTATTAATTAGTTAGTTGAGTATTTGTTTCCTCATATCCGTATTCATAAAAAAGCGGATATGAGGATTCTTTTTGTATTATCGCTTCTGTTGGATTTCGTACCAACCAGTGCTCAGCACTGTGTGGAAGTCACTAATCCGTCGGCCGTGCAGCGCCACGAGGTGATAGAGTTGGATGGCAGTCTGCTGCCCGACACCCCACTGGTGGTTCGTGATGCCTTTGGCATAGCGTGTCCTTGGCAGCTCACTCATGATGGAAAACTGCTGCTCTATGCCTCGGTGCGCCCGTTGGGACAGGCTGTATATACCATTCAGCATGGTCAGTCACAGCCCATGCAGCATTATGTCACAGGGCGTTATTATCCTGAACGTGCGGATGATATCTCGTTCGAGAACGATCGCGCAGGCTTTCGCATCTACGGCCCTGAAACTCAGCGGCGTGGCGAGCAGTCGTTTGGCATCGATCTGTGGGTGAAGCGTTCGTCAGAGCCGGTGCTCGACAGTCTGTATAAGTGGGACATCTCGGATCATGTCAGTTATCATCTCGACCATGGTTCAGGTATGGATGCCTATGGGGTAGGGCCTACGTTAGGTTGCGGCACCCCAGCGCTGATGGTAGCCGACTCTATCTGTTATCCTTGGTGTTACGAGTCGTATCAGATACTGGATCATGGTCCTTTGCGTTTCACGGTGCAGCTTGATTTTCCACAGGTTGTTATTCGTGGTATGAGCGTGCGAGAGCATCGGGTGCTGTCGCTCGACCGCGGTAGTAATTTCTGTAAGGTCACAGTGTGGTATGATGGTATCGACAGCCCCCTGTGTCTGGCTGCAGGTTTTGCCATGCGCACTGCTGATACCTCGTCGGTGATATTAGGCGATCATTACATCCACTATGCCGATCCCACCGTCGATGCATCGCGCCATAACAGTCAGATCTACGTAGGCCTGGTGTTCCCCGATAAGGTAGATGTCATTTGCACACGACCGTTTCCTGAGCCAGTTGGCATTAACTACGGGCATGGTTTAGGCATCGTTGCGGGTTATACGGGCTATAAATATACCTATTATATAGGTATGGCTTGGAGCGATTTCGACGTACGTTCTTGGCCAGAGTGGCACGTCAGGGTAGAGCAGTTTCTCAATGCCAGGCAATCGCCCCTGACCTGGCAGATAAAAAAAACCGGTTGAGCATCGTCACTCAACCGGCTTTCGCATTGATCACTTCGTAAATGTCACGTTTTCCACATGTGAGCCTATATAGATGGGCACATAGTCGGCAGTCTGATACCACTTCAGTTTTCCTGGCATGTCATCATATATCACCTTGCCATTCACCCTGAAATCCTCGAATCTCACGTTCTTAATCTTGCGCTGCTCATTATAACCATTGATCACCGACATGTTGGCCAGTTTTCCGTAGTAACGGATATTTCTGAAGGTCACATCCTCGATGCCACGTCCAGGCGCTGTGTTGTATTTCTCGCCCCATACGACGCTCATGTGCAGAATGCAGCCCTGATGAATCTGCTCTATGCGAATGTTCTCGAAAGTCACATCACGCACCAGGTTGTTGTCGCCACAAACGATGGCCATGCACCCTTGGCAGTTCACCTGCGGTTCGCTCTGGCAGATGATGTCGATATTATCGTATTTCACACCCACGATGCTGTCGGGCTGCTCCGTGTTGCCGTGCACACCTATCAGGATGGGATGAGCCACGTCAGCCCAGAGCGTCGAATTGGTCATGCGGATATTACTCACCGAGCCGTTGAATCCCTTACGGGTGGCGTAGGCTGTGGTGCAGTCGTCGCTGGTGCGGCAGAACACACGGTCGTAGAAGATATTGCTGCATCCCCCAAACACGTTCAGACCGTCGCCCCAGGCGGGATGAGAGATGCTGCGCACATCATGGATGGTCACATCGTGCGATTCTCCGATGGGACAGGTGTTCAGAATCAGTCCGTCGATGCGTACGTGCTTCGAACGATGCACATGGCAACCCTCATATCCGGCTGCCGGACGTGCGATGCCACGACCTAAGATGCTCACGTTCTCTGCATCCTCGATGGCAAACGTTCCTGTGAAATAGCTGCCTCCGGCGAGATAGACGGTAGTGTTCGACTTGACGCGGATGGTGTCTTCGGTGTAGAAACCAGGTTGATAGTAGATAAAGTCGCGCTTCTGTGCTTGTGCCTCTTTCTGGGCTGCCTCCATCTGCACGGCAGGCTTCGAGGTGAATAACAGCAGGTTGTCGGTGATGCTGCCATCAAACTCTACACTCACATTCTCTGGCTGAAAAAGCAGAAACTGCACCGTCGAATCGTTGAGCTCCTGTGCAATGGTGCCTCGGTAGTCAGGGCGGATACGGGCATGCTGATATTTCTTGTTTTTGCACACCACGCGTACAAACACATCACCCGTAAAATCGAAGAAGGCATACGAAATCTCAGTCACCTTATGTTTGTTCAGTCCGGCAGGCGCATTCACTTTGGCCATATAAGTGTCAATTTTCGTCCACTCTTTATGTCCGCGTGGTTGGATATACACATCATAGTCGTGCTTGAGAGGTGCGCCAGCTGGTGCTGGGTAGGTAAACACCTGATGCAGTTTTACCCCTTCGCTCACGCCTTTCACTCTGAAGCTATTGGCCTCGGCACTCTGTTTGATTTCACCACGCTTGGCAGCTTTGGCTTGCAAGGCAAGTAGCTTTTTGGTATAAGGCATCTTGAGCCCCAGTCGCCCCACATAATGCTTGTAAGGCAGGTCGTAGATGCAGCGTATCGTGCCACGTCCCATAGCGCCAGGCTCCGTCCAGTTGCCATAGAGCCCAGTGCAGTCTTTCCACGTTTCGAAAGGCACGTCATAGCCCAGATTATATTTGGCTGTATATTCAAAGCCTTTCATCAGCCGGTTGTCGAGAGCCCCCCAGAGGTTGTTGTTGCTGTCGGGTGATATACTGTTGCCATACTCCCATGCCATCTCGCACAATTCCGCCAGTGCTGCCAGTCCCAATTGGGTGTGCCCTTGGTCGCGTCCTGTTTCCTGGCACTGACCCGTCAAGCCGATATAGCGGGGCAGCGAGCCATTGTCATTGGCATGCAGATAATAGTCAATGGATGCCTGATAGAGTTGCTTGTCTTTCAAGAAGATGGCACAGGCCATGCGGCAGCGGTTGACGATGGCGCCCCAGTTACCATTGGCATAGGGACTGTCGGCCTCAAACTTCTCCATCACGGGCAGCAGAGCGCGACGCATCATAGCAGTCCAGGCAGGAACCTGATGTTCTTGCTCGGCAATCATGGCTCTCACCAGCCAATAGCCTTGAATCAAGCAGAGTGGCGCATCATGGCCGTCAAAACGTTGCAAAGTTGAGGCATAGGCATTGATAATCTCTCGAGCCTTGTTGTGCTGGCCGGTCTTTGCTGCTGTCCATGCAGCGTACATGTCACGCTCACTCCCCCCTTTGGTCTTGGCATACTGTCCGTCGCGAGCCACTACCTCATAGGGACCAGCCATCTGATATTCGGTCTGGGCCAGCAGGTCGATCCACGTCCCTACCATCACTAATAATACACAAATAATCCTTTTCATTGTCATCAAGTTTTTTCTCTGAATACGATTGGCGGTGCAAATATACGCAAAATTATTTAAATAGTAAAACCATAACTCACGAACCCACGCAGCTCGTCGCTCCCATTGCCGTTGCAATCGCCGTCGCAATCGATGCAATCATCTGCACAATAAACTTCAATGTCTCTTTCTTTGTCATAATTGTTAATGGTTAATGTTTAATGTTTAATCTTTAATAGGAAGGGTGGCCCTCTTCCTCGACGATGAGTACCTCAAGCTCAAATTCCCCGAGTGGCAGGGCGTCCGTAAGAACTTCTAAATCGTAGGGTGTTCCCTATCCACAAAGGATTTTTACTATTTTTTTAAATTAGGCCGATTTTTGTGATTCTAGTCAACAATATCGGCCTAATTCGGCATTTTCTGCAAAACTGTTGCTTCAGATTAAAGTTTTCGCCTTACCTTTGCAGTGTGTTTAATTATTAAAAAGAAAAGAAATGAAAAAGATTTTTATGACACTCGCAGCAGTGTGTGTAGCTGCAACAATGAATGCACAGGTTTACGTAGGTGGCGGTCTTGGTCTGGCTTCTACATCTCAGGATGGCAACACCAACACTAGCCTTAAGCTCATGCCCGAGATTGGTTACAACATCAACGATAGCTGGGCCATTGGTGTAGCTTTCGGATATGCCGAGAACGAGCAGAAGGTAAAAGCTGGCAATCTCACTGTATCAGCCAAGGACAAGGTATTCCAGATTAATCCTTACGCCCGTTACACCTTTGCTAAGTTTGATAAGGTAAACCTGTTCCTGGATGGTGGTTTAGATTATATCCACGAGGATCCCGCAGCTGGTAACAAGGTAAACACCTTTGGTCTGGGCATCAAGCCAGGAGTTGCTGTTAACCTGAACGATAAGCTCAGCTTCGTAGCTCACGTAGGCTTCGTGGGTTGGCAGAGCGAGAAGGAGGACTACGATGGCGCCAAGGCTGCTAACACCTTCGGTTTCGACCTGGATGGTTCTAACCTCAGCTTCGGTGTTTACTACAACTTCTAATAGTAAAACCTTAGTTTATATAAATCAAAAAAAAGATGGCTGCCCCGATAAAGGTGCAGCCATTATTTTTATTTAAAGTTCTTGCGGACG
>JAEEGK010013869.1_pt1 | contig 18083 bp, 10 predicted proteins | sample 8958771 | NCBI WGS metagenome assembly JAEEGK01 (sample SAMN16246547, study PRJNA631951) | gut metagenome | biome: gut microbiome; feature: rumen; material: SC-attached | host: Bos | place: Iran: Karaj | collected 2018-10
CCGCGACGAGATTTTCAAGCAGCTCCTCGCCGACCTGGACGAGGCCATTCCTTACCTGCCTTATCCCGGCGCCAACGCGACCACTTCCCGTACCGACCGCGTGAACAAGCTGTTCGCCGAAGGCCTGTACGCCCGCATCGCCCTCATGGCCTCCGGTTACGCCCAGCGTCCGGACGATGGCATGGTGGGCACCGGCGACCTGGGCACGAACCGGATGACCAACGATCCCGACCTCCAGAAGAGCGTGCTCTATCCGAAGGCCCTGGCTTACCTCGAGGATGCCATCAACTCCGGCTCCGCCTCCCTCGAAGACTTCGAGGACATGTGGAAGAAACAGAGCAACCAGGACAACCTCGTCGCCGGTCCCGGCAGCGAGACGCTCTTCGTGATTCCGTTCTCCGACGGCCGCGGCCGCTGGAACTATACCTTCGCGGTGCGTTCCGAAGGTTCGAGCTATGCGGGCGGCGCCAACGTCACCCGCGGCGGCGACGCCGGCCCGGTCCCGACGATGTGGTTCAAGTACGACCCGAACGACATCCGCCGCGACATCACCTGCGTGAACTGGCGCTGGAACAGCGACGACGAGCAGGAACTCGTCGGTATTCAGAAGTGGTACTTCGGCAAGTACCGTTGGGAATGGCTTACCCGCAACCCTTATAAGGGCGGCAACGATGACGGTATCAAGCCCGTCGTCCTCCGCTATGCCGACATCCTCCTGATGGCGGCCGAAATCGCCAACGAGCAAGGCGACCTGGCCAAGGCGAAGTCCTACCTCCTCCCGGTCCGCGAGCGCGCTTTCAAGGGCCACGAGGACCAGGCCGAAACCTATGTGGAGCGCATCTCCTCCAAGGATGCGATGTTCGACGCCATCGTGGACGAGCGCGCCTTCGAGTTCTGCGGCGAGATGACCCGCAAGTTCGACCTCATCCGTTGGGGCATCCTGAAGGAGAAGCTGGACCAGGCCATCGCCGAGATGAAGGACCTGCGCGACCTGAAGGGCCGCTTCGCCGGCGTGAACATGCTGGGAGGCGACGTCTATTACCGGCTGGACGGCAACAAGCTCGTCATCTACGGATTCAACGGCGAGGCTGTCAAGCCGGCCGGCGCCTGGGAGAAGAAGTCCGAATACTTCACCAAGGTCGTGGACAGCAAGGGGGCCGACACCGGCCTGTACGACGCGCTGGTGGAAGGCATCTACGACCGGGATCCTGAGCAGTACATGTTCTGGCCCATCTATTTCGATACGATGACCAACAGCCAGGGCATGATCCAGAACGATTACGGCTACGAGAGCAATTAATTCCGACGCATTATGAAACACAAGAATATACTGAAAGGATTCCTGACGGCGCTGGCGGCGCTGCTCCTGCTTCCCGGCTGCGTCCAGAAGGAATGGAACGAGATCACCGAACTGAATCTGGAACGCTGCCTGGTTCCGGGCAATCTCGCGGCCCGCGTCGATCCGTCCCAGGGTGACGTCGTCACCTTCGAATGGGACTTGAACAAGGATGCCGACGGGTATGAACTCGTGGTGTACAAAGACGAGGCGTTGACCCAGGCGGAAATCACTTGGATGCTCACGTCCGCCGATGTTCCCTTCACGACCCAGCTGACGGCCGACCAGAAGTACTGGTTCACCGTCCAGGCTTACCGGGTGGACGCGGACGGCAACCGGATCGAAAGCTCCGTGTCCAAGGTCTCCTACTATGACGGTTCCATCAAGACCTATGCGGTCAGGGACAACCTGTACCTGGAAATCAAGTCCCGGACGGAGACGTCCGTCTCCCTTGCCTGGAGCGACGAAGTGTCAGACTACGTCGATGTGACGGAACTCGTCGCCGTTCCGGTGAAGGGCGGCGAGACCGTCGAGAAGGAACTCTCCGGCGCCGAGGCTTCGGCCGCCGCCGCCACCATCGACGGTCTGGATCCTTCCACGGAGTACCAGATCACCCTCTTCTACATGAGCGCCTCCCGCGGTTCCGTCGATGTCTGGACGCGCGCCGAACAGGGCGCCGCCATCCGGATCACCACGTCCGACGAACTCAAGAGCGCGGTCGTCTCCGGCGGCAGTTATTATCTGGCCTACAGCGACGTGCCGTATTCGATGAGCACCGCCAAGCCGGCCGCGAGCCTCTCCCTGGTGGGCGAACTCGGCGCCGACGGCGCCAAGCCCGTGGTCTCCGGCAAGGTGGAACTCACCGCCGACCTGACCGAGGCGAACGCCAACCTGTACTTCGAGAACATCAAGTTCGACGGCGCCGCCGGCTCCCGCATCGTGGAGCACACGGGCGGTTCCCCGGTCATCGAGAGCATCATCTTCGTCAACTGCGAGATTACGAACTTCCTCGCCGGCTTCTTTTACGGCAACAATGACAATGTCGTGAAGATCGGTACGTTCAAGTTCGACTCCTGCGACATGTACGGCATCCTCGGCAGCGGCGGTGACGCGTTCGACATCCGCAAGACCACCGAGATCGACGAGGTCGTCTTCGTGAACAACACGATGTATGACGGTATCCGCACTCTGTTCCGCATCGATGCCTCCGACGCCATCAAGATCGGCCACATCGACTTCGAGAACAACACCGTCAAGAACATCGCCACCATCGACGACGGCAACAACCGTGGCGTCTTCGCCGTCCGTGTCCCGCACGAGATGACCCTGAAGAACAACCTGTTCCTGTTCGAGGACGGCGGCAAGACGGACGGCACTGACCGCGCCCAGCTGTTCCAGAACAACGCGAACACCGTCGAGCCTACTTTCCGCAACGCTTCCGGCAACTACAGCTACGCCCATGGCGAGAACTTCTTCGCGAAGATCTCCGCCCAGGCCGCCGGCTTCGTGATGATGAACGTGGACCCTTGCTACAACTCCAAGGGCAACTTCTTCCAGCTCGCCGCCCAGGATCTCATCGAGAACAAGGTCGGCGCCTCCAAGTGGTGGATCCAGTACGTGGAGAAGCCGGAAGACCTCACCCAGCATGTCATTGCCGAGGCCCACACCTGGAATCTCCAGAATGCCAGCCTCTTCGCCGGTGACGTGAAGAACTCCCGCGTACGCGATGAACTCATGCTCGTCGGTACCGAGGCCACGCCGCTCAATGCTGACGGCGGCATCACCTTCAAGCAGGCCTCCGTCCTGACCCGCAAGGGTGTCCCGACCGAGGGCTACGCTTCCTTCAAGATCGACGCCCCCGGATCCGTGGACATGCTCCTTTCCGATCCGGACAAGACCGGCGCCAGCGTGGTCGTCGCCCTGTATGACGACAACGGCCTGAGCGTCCTCGGCGGCGCGGTCGCTTCGGCGGCCAACCCGGAGGTGCAGAAGATCGTCGTTCCCGAGGTCCATGGCGAGGGTACCGTCTATCTCTATTCCACCGGCGCGGTGACCATCACCAAGCTGGGCTGGAGCAAGGACACCCTGGCTCTGGACAAGGTTCTGGAGACTCCGAAGCCCGTCGTGGCGCCCGTCACCCTGACTGAGGGCGATGCGGCCGAGGTGACCATCACTTGGGAGGCCATCCCGAATGCCGACCATTACGTGGTCGTGTTCAACAAGCGCACCCAGGATCCGCAGACGGAGACCAGCTTCACTGTCCCGGCCGAGGATATCGCCGAGCTCAAGGCCGGTCTGTACACCTTCACGGTGCAGGCCTTCCCTTCGGACATCGACCTGTATTACCAGGCTTCCGAGAAGGGCAACGCCTCCTTCGCCATCCAGCCGAAGGGCGGTGGCGGCGAGGTCGTCCAGGTCACCTGGACCTGGGACTTCTCCGCGGCCGACTGGCAGGAGCAGTTCGCCACCTATGGTGCGGCGAATACGGACATCACCAACTGGAACCTCACCTACGACAACCTGTCGATCGTCTCCACCGCGAAGTCCAAGTACAATACGACCTACTTCCAGTGGGGCGGCAAGGGATCGACCTCCGACCGTTACATGAAGTTCACCGCTCCTGAGCAGGGCACCCTGAAGGTGTGGGCTTCCAACACGGGCGGCAGCGAGGATCTCACCCGCATGGTGACCGTGAACCAGAACGGCGAGGAAGTCTCCGTCCCGGGCGGTGTCCCGTCCAGCGGCGCTCCCGCCGAGTGCGAGTTCAGCGTCAAGGCTGGCGAGGTGTACATCTACTGCACGGGCAACGGCCTCCGCTACTACAAGGTCGAGTTCACCTACGAGACCGGCGCGGCCGCGGCTGTCGAGTATGACTGGGATTTCTCCGCCTCTGACTGGCAGGACGCCCTCGGCGCCCTCGGCGCCTCCGGTGCGGACATCACCAACATCGACCTGACGGTGGAAGGCCTGACGTTCCATTCCGGCTCCAAGAGCAAGTATGGCGCGACCTATATCCAGTTCGGCGGCAAGAGCGGTGACATGGACCGTTACTTCAAGTTCACGGCGCCCGACCAGGGCACCCTGAAGATCACGGTCTCCAATACCGGCAGCGGCGAGGCGCTGGACCGTACGGTGCAGGTGGCGGTGGGCGACGACGTCCAGGCGCAGCCCGGCGGCTTCTCCTCGAACAGCCCCTCCGAGCTGGAGTACAGCGTTCCGGCCGGTGAAGTGGTCATTACCGCTCCGGTGAACGGACTCCGCTTCTACCACATCTACTACACCAACAAGTAGTTCCTTTTACAAAGGGAGCCGGGGGTGATACCCCGACTCTCTTCCAATCTAAAACACAAACAGATATGAGTTTCATCAACGACAACTTCATGCTCCAGACGGAGACCGCCCGGAAGCTCTACCATGAGCACGCCGCGAAAATGCCCATCATCGACTATCACTGCCACCTCGTCCCGCAGCAGATCGCCGAGAACATCCAGTTCCGCGACATCACCCAGCTCTGGCTGGTGGACGGTCATTACGGAGACCACTACAAGTGGCGCGCGATGCGGGCGAACGGCGTTTCAGAAGACTATCTCACCGGCGGAAAGCACACCGCCTGGGAAACCTTTGAGAAATGGGCCGAAACCGTGCCCTATACGATGCGGAACCCGCTGTATCACTGGACGCACCTCGAGCTGAGCCGGGTCTTCGGCATTGACAGGCTTCTGTGCCCGGCGACGGCCCGCGAGATCTTCGAGGAGTGCAACGCGAAGCTGGCGACGCCCGAGTTCCGCGGCCAGGCCCTCATCCGGAAGTTCGGCGTGGAGGTGGTCTGCACCACCGACGATCCGGCCGACGACCTCCGCTGGCACAAGATGATCGCGGAGCATCCTTTCGGTACGAAGGTGATTCCCGCCTGGCGTCCGGACAAGGCGATGGCGATTGAGAACCCAGCCGCCTACAAGGCCTATCTGAAGCAGCTCGGCGAGGCCGCCGGTCTGGAGATCAAATCCTACCGCGACCTGTGCGAGGCGCTGCAGAAGCGTCATGACTTCTTCGCTTCCATGGGCTGCAAGCTTTCCGACCATGGTTTGGAGAACTTCTACGCGGCCGACTACAAGGACGTGGAGATCGAGCTGATCTTCCAGAAAGTCCTGATGGGCATCGCCCCGAACGGACGCGAGCTGGAGAAGTTCCGCAGCGCGTTCCTGCATGACCAGGCCGTCATGGACGCCGAGGCCGGCTGGGCACAGCAGTTCCACATCGGCGCCATCCGGAACAACAACACGAAGATGTTCAACGAAGTGGGTCCGGACACGGGCTATGACGCCATCCACGATCCGGAGATCGCGGCGGCCGGCCATCGGTTCTTCGACCGGCTCACCCTGGAAGGCAAGCTCGCGAAGACCATCCTCTACTGCCTGAATCCCAAGGACAACGCCGTGATGATGACGATGGCTTACACCTTCAACGACGGCACCTTCCCGGGCAAGATGCAGTTCGGTTCGGGCTGGTGGTTCCTCGATCAGGAGGTGGGCATGCGCCGCCAGATGGACTCCCTGTCCGCGCTGGGCCTCCTGAGCCGCTTCGTCGGCATGCTCACGGACAGCCGCAGTTTCATCAGCTACCCGCGCCACGAGTACTTCCGCCGCATCCTCTGCGACGTCCTGGGCAAGGACGTCGAGCAAGGCAAGCTCCCGGTTTCCGAAATGGGCTTCATCGGCAAGATGGTGGAGGACATCTCCTACAACAACGCGAAGAATTACTTCCGGTTCTAGGGCCATTTCGAGCGGAAAATAGTCATTTCGAGTGAAGTCGAGAAATCTATGAACTATATCAAAATCAACCCCGCCGACAACGTCGCCGTCGCCCTCCAGGACCTCTCCAAGGGGACCGTGGTGGAAGGCGTGACGCTGTCGATGGACATTCCCCGCGGGCACAAGATCGTTCTCCACGACCTCAAGGCCGGGGAGAACGTCGTCAAGTACGGCTTTCCGATCGGGCATGTGACGCGCGACGCGGCCGCCGGCACGATGGTGGACCACACCTGCATCAAGACGAACCTGGAAGGCCTGCTGGAATATAGCTACCGGCCTGCGCTTGTGGACATTCCGGACGATCCGATGAAGCGGACCTTCAAGGGATTCCGCCGTGCCGACGGGCAGGTTGGCGTGCGCAACCAGATCTGGGTCATTCCCAACGTAGGCTGCGTGAACGGCATCTGCCAGACCATCGTGGAGCGCTTCAAGGCGGAAATCGCCGGGAAGGAGGGGAGTGTCGACGCCGTCGTCGCTTTCCCGCACAATTACGGCTGTTCCCAGCTCGGCGCCGACCATGAGAATACCCGCACCGTCCTCGCCGACATGGTGCACCATCCCAACGCCGGCGGCGTGCTGGTGGTCTCGCTCGGCTGCGAGAATAACCAGTTGGACGCCTTCCGCGAGCTGGTGGGCCCGGTCGACGAAAGCCGCGTGCGGATGTTCGTCACCCAGCAGGTGGACGATGAAATCGAATACGGCCTTCAGCTGCTCCGCGAAATCTTCGCCGTGTGCTCGAAGGACGTGCGCGAAGATGTTCCGGTGTCGGAACTCCGTGTCGGTCTCAAGTGCGGCGGCTCCGACGGCCTCAGCGGCATTACGGCGAACCCGCTTCTGGGCGTGTTCTCCGACTGGATCGTCGCCCAGGGCGGCACGACCGTCCTGACCGAGGTCCCCGAGATGTTCGGCGCGGAGACGATCCTGATGAACCGCTGCCAGGACGAGGCCACCTTCGAGAAGACCGTGCATCTGATCAACGACTTCAAGGAGTACTTCATGAAGCAGGGGATGCCGGTGTACGAGAACCCCTCGCCGGGAAACAAGGCGGGCGGCATCTCAACGCTGGAGGAGAAATCTCTCGGCTGCACGCAGAAATGCGGCAAGAGCATCGTCCGCGGTGTCCTGAAATACGGTGAACGCCTGAGCGTCAAGGGCTTGAACTTGCTCAGCGCGCCGGGAAACGACCTTGTCGCCTCTACGGCCCTTGCGTCGTGCGGCTGCCAGCTCGTCCTGTTCACGACCGGCCGCGGCACCCCGTTCGGAACTTTCGTGCCTACGATGAAAATCTCGACCAACACACCCCTTTACGAGAAGAAGGGCAACTGGATCGACTTCAACGCCGGCGTCCTCGCGCAAGGTGAGCCGATGACGGACGTTTCCGCCCGTTTCATCGACTATGTCCTCTCCGTCGCCTCCGTCGCCTCGGTGAACAACGAAAAGAACGGCTGGCGGGAGATCGCCATTTTCAAATCCGGCGTAACATTATGATGACCATGGAACGCATTGCATATAAGACCCCGGAGTGTCGCGAAGTTATTCTTCATGTCGACCGGAGCTTCCTCGCCAGCGGCGACTTCGGACAGGGCGGCTATCCCGGCCAGGATCTGGAGCCGGGTGATGAGTTCGATTTCTAAGGAGGACCGTGTTATGAAAAAGCTCTTGATTCCGGTTCTTCTGGTTCTCGCGGCGGTTTCCTGCCAGCGGGAGAAAGACCTCTCGAAAGGGGATGTGGCCATCACCGTGACGGCCGGCATCCCCGGGACCCGCACGTTCATCGAGAACGACGGTACGGCGTGGATTCCTTTCTGGAACAAGGACGACGTGCTGGCCGTCATGGTGGATGAGGCCTATGACAAGCCCAACGGGCTGAAGAATACGTCCGAGGACGGCCGTACGGCGACTTTCTCCGGCACACTGGAGAATGTTGGCGACGGCGAGCATGTCCTTACTGCCTGGTATCCGAAGGAACTGAAGGCCGGCCGCAGCGGCAGCGTGCTGAAATATGTGCTCGCCACGGAGCAGACGCTTCCGTCCCTGACTTCTTTCGACCCCGCGCAAGACCTTCTGGTGGGCATGCCTGAAACCTTCACGGTCGCCGACGGCAAGGCCCATGTGGACAACATGCGCTTCCGCCGCGTCTTCACCGTGGTAAAAGTGACCCTCAAGGACGAATCCACCCTCCTCGCCGGCAAAAAAGTATCCCGCGTGGCGCTCACCGCCGCATCGACGCTCGCCGGCAAGGCCAATGTGGAAATCACCACGGGTGACATCACCCGTTGGGAGGATCCCTCCACCACCGTCGCCGGAAACTATGCAGGAACGGATTTCACGATTGACGGCGCCCATTCTGCCTTCCTGCTCGTGAATCCCGCCACCCTCGCCGCAGGCTCCGTGCTTACGGTGGACGTGACGACGGACGATGAAAACCTGCTCATTTCCAAAAGTGTGACTATCCCGTCCGAGGTCGTATTCGCAGAGAATAAGGTGACCGCCCTGAATTTCACCCTGACCGATGACAACGTGCAGGAGAAGGGGGCCGTGACCTCCCTGACATGGGACTTCTCCACGGCCGAATGGCAGGCCGCCCTGGCCGAGCAGGCCCCGGACGCCTGTCTGGATGACAACGGCAATACCAACGTGGCCAACTGGACGGTGTCCTTGAACGGACTCTCCTATGTTTCGGGCTCCAAGAACGGCAAGTGGGGCAAGGCCGGCTATATCCAGCCGAACGGCGCCGGAAGCGTGTCTGAACGCGTGTTCTCATTTACCGCTCCCGCCGACGGCGTCCTCAAGGTCACGGTCTCCAATACCGGCGACTCCGAGGCGTCCGGCAGGCTCGTGACGGTGAATACGGGCGGCAACGAGAGTTCCCAGGTCGGCGGAGTCCCTTCCAAGACTCCCACGACGCTCTCCTTCGACGTGAAGGAAGGCGCTGTCAAGGTCTATCCGACCGGCGGCGGTCTTCGCTTCTACAAGTTCGTCTACGCTTCCGGCAGCGGAGGCGGCACCGATCCCGGCGACGATCCCGTACCCGGGGAGAACGCCGAACTCGAGTGCCCGGATCCGCCGCAGACGGGAACGGTGGAGCTGGACAAGCTGTACGGTTATGCCACGGGCGTGACCGGCGGAGATGCCGCCACATCGGCCAATGTCCTCCATTTTGACAACGGCAAGGCGCTCCAGACCTGGCTGCTGGCGCGCACCAAGACCGAAAAGGCCGGCGACCATTCGCCCGTGACCATCTGGCTCAGCGGCACTTTCGGACCAGAGGACGGTCGTGATTTCTCCGAAGCCCATCCTTGGTTCGACGTCAAGGACGTCTCCAACCTGAGCTTCTACGGCACCGACGGCTTCGTGATGGACCGCATCGGCATCTTCTGCGTCCGCGCCAGCAACATCATCATCCGAAATATCAATTTCCGGCAGCCGAAGGCCAATAACGGAGCCGACGCCGTGTCCCTGCAGAATTGCGACGGCGTGTGGGTGGACCATTGCACCTTCACCTCCCTCAACCAGACCAAGGACTATGAGGACGGCTCCTGCGACATCACCCACGAGTCGAAGAACGTGACCGTAAGCTGGTGCCGGTTCATCAAGACGCAGAAGTCCTGCCTGGTGGGCCACTCCAACAGCGCGTCGGCCGACGCGGCCATCACCGCGACCTTCCACCACAACTGGTTTGACCAGTCCAGCTCCCGTCATCCGCGCGTACGTTACGGCAGGGCCCATGTGTACAACAACCTGTATGACGGCTGCACGACATATGGCGTGGGATCCGCCTATGGGGCCAAGGTTCTGGTGGAGTATAATTATTTCGACAGCGTCCAGCTTCCGACCGACATATGCACCTATCCCGCCAAGGAGAGCGGCGAATCCAACCTCCAGGGATCCGTGGCCGGTTATCTGTATGCGACGCAGGATGTCCTCGTGAACCGTCCCGCGAAGGCGAAGGACCCGTATCCGCTGACGAACGTTCAGTACAAGTCGTATAACGGTGAGACAATCACCCCGCTGACTTATGCCGATTTCAAGCCCGCGTACAGCTACATCGTCACGCCGGCCGAGGATGTGCCCGAGGTCGTCAGGGGCGGCGCCGGTTACGGCAAGCTCGGATGGACGGAAGCGCCGGTCGCCGTGAACAACGGCGGCATCACGGACTTCAACGGCTCCGGCGACGATCCGACGGATCCGGACCCGGACGATCCCGACCAGCCGGAAGTGCCCGCCGGGGCGCATACGTACGTCATCTATATGAACGATTCCGCCAATGTCGTCGCGACGACGGACGGAACGGCCGGGAGCACGTACTTCACGCATTCCACCTCCGCGGCCGATTTCCGCAGCCCCGCTTCGGACAAGTACAACGGGCCGTTCACCATTGACGGAACCACCTATCAGCGGGGATTCAAGATGGACAGCGGCGGTTATGTCACCTTTACGACCTCCGCCACCCTGAACTCGACCGTCCAGTTCTATTTCGCCCGCAGGAAGGAAGCGGATACGTCGGCTCAGATGCAGCTGATTCCGACCGGCGGAACGGCGACGGTTTTCGACACGCCTTTTGAGGCCTATGCCGATTCCGGCGTGATCGCGCTGGAGAAGGGGACTGAATACACCATCAAGCAAAAGAGCAAGGAACAGGCCGTCATCCTGGTCATTGTCAAGGAAACGGAATAATCAATCAACAATCATCAATATGGAAAGACTGAACAGAACTTCCGCCCCGCAGGCGAAGCAGTACACCGAAAAGGTCATCCAGTTCGGCGAAGGGAACTTCCTCCGCGCGTTCATTGAATGGATCATCTGGAAGACCAACCAGAAAACCGATTTCAACGGCTCCGTGGTCGTTGTGCAGCCCATCGAGAAGGGCATGGTCGGCTGGCTCAACGAGCAGGACGGCCTGTATCACCTGAACCTGCAGGGCCTGCAGGACGGGGAACCCGTGGACAGCGTGGACCTGATCGACGTCATCAGCCGGGGCCTGAGCCCCTATGAGGACTTCCAGGGCTACCTGAAGCTCGCCGAGCAGCCCGAGATGCGCTTCGTCATCTCCAACACGACCGAGGCGGGCATCGCCTTCGACCCGGCCTGCAAGTTTGACGACGCCCCCGCCTCGTCCTATCCCGGCAAGCTGACGCAGCTGCTGTACCATCGCTACGAGTACTTCAAGGGCGCTCCGGACAAGGGATTCATCATTTTCCCGTGCGAGCTCATCTTCGAGAACGGCAAGCATCTGAAGGAGTGCATCCGCCAGTACATCGACCTGTGGAACCTCGGAGAAGGCTTCCGCAACTGGTTCGAGACGGCCTGCGGCGTGTATTCTACGCTCGTAGACCGCATTGTCCCGGGTTATCCGCGGGACACCGCCGCCCAGCTTTGCGAACGCGTGGGCTATGACGACCATCTGCTGGACAAGGGCGAGATCTTCCACCTCTGGGTCATCGAGGCCCCGAAGGAGGTCGCCGCCGAGTTCCCGGCCGACAAGGCAGGCCTGCATGTGCTCTTCGTTCCGTCCGAGGCTCCGTACCACGAGCGGAAGGTCACGCTGCTCAACGGCCCGCACACTGTGCTGTCCCCGGTGGGTTACCTGAGCGGTCTGGATACCGTGAAGGAGTGCTGCGAGGATCCCGAGGTGGGCCCGTTCGTGAAGAAAGTGATGTTCGAGGAACTGCTCCCGACGCTCAATCTCCCGAAGGAGGAGCTGGAGAAGTTCGGCCATGACGTGATGGAGCGCTTCCGCAATCCGTTCGTGAAGCATTTTGTGACGAGCATCATGCTCAATTCCTTCCCGAAGTTCAAGACGCGCGACCTGCCGGGCCTCAAGACCTACCTGGAGCGCAAGGGCGAACTGCCGAAGGGCATCGTCCTCGGTCTCGCCGCCATCTGCACCTACTACAAGGGCGGGAAGCGCGGAGACGTGGACATCATCCCGAATGACGATCCGAAGATCATGGATCTGCTCAAGAACCTCTGGGCGACCGGAGACGTGCACAAGGTGGCCGAAGGTGTCCTGGCCGACGATTTCATCTGGGGGGAGAACCTCAACGCCGTCCCGGGTCTGACCGACCTTCTCACGGCCGATCTCGCGCTGATTCAGGCCGAAGGCATGCGCGCCGCAGTCCGGTCTGTCATTTCGACCGAAGCGTAGCGAGTGGAGAATCTTAATTGTAACAAGATATGGGTGAAACACAGAAAAAACTGATGACCAACTGGCGGTGGTGGCTGTGCTCGCTGCTTTTCGTGGCGACGACCGTCAATTACCTGGACCGCCAGGTGCTGTCCCTCACGTACGAAGAATTCATCAAACCTGAATTCCATTGGACGGATGCCAACTATGGAACCATCACCTCCTTCTTCTCCATCTTCTACGCGATCTGCTGCCTGTTCGCGGGCAAGTTCGTGGACTGGATGGGCACCAAGAAGGGCTACCTGATCTCCATCGGCGTATGGTCAGCCGGTGCGTGCCTCCACGCCGCCTGCGGCTGGGCGACGGCCCATCTGACCGGTCTGGACAGCGTGGCCGCCATGCGCGCCGTCGAGGCGGGCAGCAACGTGGCCCTGGCCGTATCCACGACATCCGTGTATCTGTTCCTGCTCTGCCGGGGCATTCTCGCTCTCGGTGAGTCCGGCAACTTCCCGGCCGCCATCAAGGTCACGGCCGAGTATTTCCCGAAGAAAGACCGCGCCTTCGCGACCTCTATCTTCAATGCCGGCGCCTCCGTGGGCGCGCTCGCCGCTCCGCTGCTGATCCCGCCGCTGGCCGTCAAGTTCGGCTGGGAGTGGGCGTTCATCATCATCGGCGGCCTGGGCTTCATCTGGATGTTCTTCTGGGCCTTCATGTATGACAAGCCCGAGAAATCCAAGCATGTGAACGAAGGCGAGCTGGAATATATCCACCAGGACGATGCTGCCGAGGCGGCTGAAAAGGCCGCCCTGGCTGAGGAGAAGGCCATTCCGATGATCCAGTGCTTCAAATACAAGCAGACCTGGTCCTTCATCACCGGCAAGTTCTTCACGGACGGCGTGTGGTGGTTCTTCCTGTTCTGGGCGCCTTCCTACTTCAGCAACCAGTTCAATGCGCCCGCTACTTCCGGTCTGGGACAGGGCCTGATTTTCACCCTTTACGCCATCGTGACCATCATCTCCATCTTTGGCGGCTACCTCCCCAAGATCTTCGTGGAGAAGAAGGGTATGAACCCGTATGCGGGCCGTATGCTGGCCATGCTCATTTTCGCTTTCTTCCCGATCGCCGCGCTCTTCGCGCAGCCGCTCGGCGTGAACCTGAACTCCCCGTGGTGGCCGGCCATCCTGATCGGCCTGGCGGGCGCCGGCCATCAGGCCTGGAGCGCCAACCTGTTCTCCACCATCGGTGACATGTTCCCCAAGAGCACCATCGCCACCATCACCGGCATCGGCGCCATGGCGGGCGGCGTGGGCTCCATGATCATCCAGAAGGTGGCCGGAAACCTGTTCACCTATGCCGAGAACGCCGGCTCCGCCTTCCGCTTCCTCGGCTTCGAGGGCAAACCTGCGGGCTATTTCATCATGTTCTGCTTCTGTGGCGTGGCGTACCTCATCGCCTGGTTCATCATGAAGGCCCTCGTGCCGAAGTACAAGCCCGTGGAAGTGTAATGAAGAAGGGAATCGCAGCATTGCTGGCGCTTTGCGCCATCAGTTCCTGCGGAAAGGGTGAGGAACCGGCCGCCCCGGATCAGGGGCAGCCGGTTCCTTCCGTTCCGCAGAACGTGAAACTGCACAGCGCCACGGAGACCAGCCTGACGTTTCAGTGGGATCCGGTCCAAGGGGCGGCTTCCTATCAGTGGAAACTGACCAAAGACGGAACCCCTGTCAGCGACGGTTCGACCGCGAACCGCAACGCGACCGTGAATTCCCTCGAGAGGGGTACCACGTACGGTTTCTCCGTTTGTGCGACGGGCCCTGCCGGAACATCGGCCTACAGCGCCGTGGTTCAGGCGAAGACGGAAGGGGAGAGAGTTCCGGAGGGAGGTGACCCGTGGCCCGAACTGAAGGTGGACATGCCGGTCGTGATCCCTTTCGCTGCTGTGCCCGTGCTGGGTTCGAAGGGCCTGATTCGGGTGTTCACGAAGGACGGGAAGGAAGTCGACCGGATCGACTTGGCGGATCTGGCGAAGATGACGGTGCTTGAGGACGGTACGATGGTTCCGAAGGAACAGATCACCAACGCATCTACCTTCCATACGTTCATGGACGCACTCGGAAGCGGTTCCCGCTATCGCATCGTGCATTATACACCGCTGCGGGTGAAGGGGAAGACGCTGGAAATCCGGCTGCACTCCGGTGTGCTGGATTTTGACAGAGAGTATTATCTGACGATGGATCCGGGTGTGGTCGTCGGGGACAAAGGTGTCACCGACTGGCATTTCGTGACGGCTCCGGCGCCCGTTTCCACGCGGGAGCTTCGCGTCGCGGCCGACGGAACGGGGGATTTCTGCACGATTCAGCGGGCCCTGGCCTACGCCGACAAGGCCGGCTGCACGATCAGCGTCGCGCCGGGCACTTACGCGGAACTCCTGTACCTTCGCGATAAAAGCGGCATTACGCTGAAGGGCGATGACCGGGACAAAGTCCTGATCCGGTATCCAAACAGCGAGCTGTATGCCAACGGCTCCGGGGGCGGGGTCGGATCCCGGCCTTCTCTGGGCGGCAGTATCGGCAACAACGGAGGGCGCAATGTTTTCCTGGTCGAGAATTGCGACAGCTTTACGCTGGAGGGCCTTACGATTGAGAATTCTTTCTCCGCGCCCGACCACAAGGGCCAGGCGGAATGCCTCTATTTCAATTCCGGCGACAACTCCCATCGGATGACTGTCGAAAACTGCAGCCTGGTATCGTGGCAGGACACGTTCCTGTGCAAGGGCAAGGTGTGGGTGCACAATTCCCTGATTGCCGGCCATGTGGACTTCATCTGGGGCTATCCCGACGCCTGCCTGTTCGAGGATTGCGAAATCCGTTCGCGGGCCGGCGGATACATCGTTCAGGCGCGTGTGCCTTCCGTCGCGAACAAGGGATTCGTTTTCCTGAACTGCAGGCTGACGGCTGAATCCGGCGTCAAGGACGGTTCGATGTACCTCGCCCGTTCCGGCGGCTCGACGGAATACTTCGACAATGTGGTCTTCGTGAACTGCACCATGGGCCCGGTCATCGCCGCCGCCGGCTGGCACACGAGCCCGGCCCCGAACCCTTCGACGCCCGCAGCCTCTTCCGGCTGGCGCGAATACGGCTCCGTGGACCCCTCCGGCAAAGCCGTCACGGGCCACAATGCCTCCGGGAAGCTTCTCACCTCCGCCGAGGCTGAACCCTACTCCTCCCGCGCCGCCGTGCTGGGGTGGTAGGAAGGCTTTAGAGACTCCTGCCAAGTCCTGAGTTTGCCCGTAGGTCCAACAAATGGACCTACGGGCAAATTTATCCCCGTTTTTCTTTCCCGTAGGTACTGCGTTGGGACCTACGGGAAAAGGATGCGTCGTTTTTTCTGAAAAATCTCCGGAAAAAGGCTTGACAGGTCTCCCCGAAAAGAATATATTTGCACAAACGGATGCGTCCGCATTCGGAAACATTTTAAAAGTGAGAGAGATATGAGCGTCTTGGATCAATGTTTCGAAATTATCAATCTGACTTCCCTGGACTGGCCGGAAGAAGAACGCTATGCGGTAGTTGGCCATTCTTTCAGGGTGATGGCGAAAGCCAGGAATTATGATGAACTGGTGGTAGGCATGATGCACGCCTTGTATGCAGCATCTTCCTCCACCAGGGGACTCTACAGCTGCGACGTGGATGGGGATCCGGAATGGCGAAATGCGCTGGATTTGTTTGTCCCAGCGTTGAAAATGAAGCGGTTCCGGATTCCGAAGGAGATTAACGAGGAATACCTGTTGAACCTTAACATGCCATGTCACCTTTCCGAGACTGACCGGGATAGCTGGATGCTGGATCAGACGAACTGGTCACCTGACTATGCTGACTACATCTGGAAGATCCGTGGCAACAGGATTGCCCGCAATGTGATGATCCATAAACTTGAGGATATGATCGATGTCCTGGAGCATCCCGGAAAATACGAGGAAGAGTCCGGCCCCCAACGCTATGTGTTGCCTTGGAAAAAGCATCAAACCGTCGGAATACCAATGGGCCGTCGCGGAATCTTTCATCAGAGAATCCCCCACACAGATGACCCAATCCTACTGCGTGACCTCACAGACGAAGAGCGTGGGAACTTGATCGAAAAATATGGGCGGGCGCAGGAAATGTTGTTGGCGGCGGAAGAGCGTTACCCAGTCGGACCAGATTATTCGTTTAAGACTCGTCTCGAGCACGAGAAGGGTTTCCATCAGTGTTTTTTGGACTGGAAGGGCCATATGGAATACTTGAAAGAGATGATGAATGAAGGGGAAGATGAAGCAGCCGAATACAATGACATCCCGTTCTAAAGTCTGGTGGCTTGTCACCACGGAGCATTTGAAAAAGGGCCTCTGGTTCCGGGATGACGAAGATTATCGGGTCGGAATGAATTATGTAGCCATCGCTTCCTTCGTGTACGGAGTCATGGTCCTGGCGTTTGTCCTCATGTCCAACCACGTCCATTTTGTCCTCTATTGCACGGAGGCGGAAGCCTGGGCGTTCATCAATGAGTTCAAAGCGGACTGTTCCAGGCACCTTGCCTTGAAATACGGCGTCAGGGACCTCCTGCGGCGGAACCGGGTCGTCATCGAACGGATCAGTCCCGACGACGAATCGTTTGAACGGGCGCTGGCCTATGTCCAGATGAATCCTCCCGCCGCCAATATCTGCCTTTATCCCTCAAACTACCCTTGGGGAACGGGCGGTGTCTTTTACAATGGGCGTCAGGTGAAGGGAACTCGACTGGGAGACCTGTCCAGGCATGCAATCCGAAAGCGGTTGCGTACCAAACGGTCTCTTCCCGCCGACTGGATCCTCGGAGAGGATGGATATATCCTCCCGGAATCCTATGTGCCGGTCAATCTGGTAGAGTCCATTTTCAAAACCCCCAAGCGAATGGATTTTTTCCTTCGGAATTCTTCCAAGGCTAAGCGTCGGCAGGAGTTTCAGGGGAGCGAGCTCCCATCCTTCCGGGATCAGGTCCTCTATGTGGCGATACCGGATCTCTGCCAGTCGATGTTCGGATGCATAGGCATCTCCGACCTGGACACGAAACAAACGACGGAACTGGTCCGTCAGCTCCGTCGTCGCTTCAATGCCGATGTCCGGCAGATCGCCCGGGTCACTTCCCTGAACATGGAAGATGCCGCCCGAATGCTGGATGCGCCTTAAGCCGGTCATCGGCGTGCCGGCCGCTATTCAATCACCGCGGCCCAGCCGCCATTGCGGGCCATCTGGATGTCGATGGTGGCTTTATTGTCGACAGCCTTTTCGACCTTGTTGTAGTGCATGGCCTGGAAGCCGGCGTTGACACCGTCCTGGAAGGCGGTCATCTGGTGCCGGCCGGGAGAGAGGAAGTCCAGATTGACGGTGAAGTTGCGCTCCGTGCCGTTCGTGATGCCGCCGATGAACCATTTGTTTCCCTTGCGCTTGGCTACGATGACATACTCTCCGGCCTTGGCGGCCAGGGCGCGGGTTTCATCCCAGGTGGTGGGGACGCTCGCGATGTAGCGGGTGCAGTCTTCGTTCTGGTAGTAGCGCGTGGGGTTGTCGCAGAGCATCTGGACGCCGCTTTCCAGGATGACGTACAGCGCCATGTTGAACGCGCGGGTGCCCGGGGCGCCGCTGTTGGGACGCATGGCGCGGAAACGCTCGGGCTGCATGTTGTTCATGCCGCCGGGCGTGAAGTCCGCGGCGCCCGCGGCGTTGCGGATAAAGGGAATCCAGACGGTGTTGGCCGGTGTGCAACGCTCCATGTTCTCCAGGCCCAGGGCGCCTTC
>JAEEGK010013870.1_pt1 | contig 18083 bp, 18 predicted proteins | sample 8958771 | NCBI WGS metagenome assembly JAEEGK01 (sample SAMN16246547, study PRJNA631951) | gut metagenome | biome: gut microbiome; feature: rumen; material: SC-attached | host: Bos | place: Iran: Karaj | collected 2018-10
TGTTTTGAGACGGAGCGCCTTCCAGAAGTGCGCGTGCTTTGTCGATTGCAGCCTTAACTTCTACCGGGCTTACATAGTCCGAAAGCCAGCTCAGGCGGCTGAATGCAAGTTCAAGTTCATAACGCGGATTAAGTGAATATCTGATATCACGGTAGAGCTGCAGAAAGAGGGAAATTGCACGTTCAATTTGAATTGAATTCCATCGCTGCAGAACAATCTGGCTGTATCGGCCGGCACTTTGTCCAAGCAGAGCCTCTTTTTGAATTCCATTTTTAATCAGCAAAAGTGAACGCAGATAATCAGTAGAATTTGAAATCAGCTGTTCAATTGAAATACCAGCCTGAAGGTACGAATCCAGTTTCTGAAGCACTTCCTGACTCTTGTTCTGGGCACAGTCTTCAAAAATCTCATTCAGGCGGTCAACGCCGACAAGACCCAGCTTGTCGCGGATTTTGTCGTATGTAATTTTGTCCCCGCTGAATGCCGCTACCTGGTCAAAAAGTGTATAGGCGTCACGCATAGAACCAGTGGATTCCCGGGCAATCCAGTAGAGGGCTTCGTCATCGGCAGCGATATTGATTTCTTTTGCGGCTTCGGCAAGCTGTTCCTTAACCTTTTCGATTGGAATCAGGCGGAAGTTAAACTGCTGGCAGCGGCTCTTGATTGTGGCAGGAACCTTCTGAAGTTCAGTAGTTGCAAAAATAAAGATAACATATGGAGGCGGCTCTTCAATGGTTTTAAGCAAAGCATTAAAGGCCGAAGTTGAAAGCATATGAACTTCATCAATAATGTAAATCTTGTATCTTGAAGACTGTGGAGGAAACTGAACTTCATCTTTTATCTGGCGGACATCATTTACACTGGTGTTTGATGCACCGTCTATTTCAATTACGTCCATGCTTGAGCCTTTTGTAATTTCTGTACAGGCAGTACACGTACAGCACGGAGTAGCTGCCGGTTTATCACTGCTCTGACAGTTTAAGGCTTTTGCAAGGATTCGTGCACTGGAAGTTTTTCCACAACCACGCGGACCTGAAAAAAGATACGCATGTGCAATTTTGCCTGATTGTATTGAGTTCTTTAATGTTGCCGCAACAAATTCCTGCCCTACCAAATCCTCAAACCGCTGCGGCCGGCGGCGAGTGGCAGTAACTTCATATGCCATATAATAAGAATACTATAATTTGGGCTTTTAATAAAGGGAATAAGCCGAGGTCTGGTATAAGGTGCTGGATTTAGTGTGCTTTTGTTTTTTGCGCACGGAAGATTATGCGCGGCAAGCTTGTATTATTGTTCGGCAAGTTCCTGCTGACCATGATGCACAAGCTCTTTTTTACGCTTTTTACGGCAAGCAAAAACAGAAACTATAATTCCTGCCCAATACAAAACAAGCAGCGGAAGCGCAAGCATAATTTGCGAAAAAACATCCGGTGGCGTAAGTATTGCCGCAGCGGTAAAAATAATCAGTATTACATATTTGAATTTGCGGATAAGCATCCGCGGATTTGTAAGGCCAATTCGCGTTGTAACATAAAGAATTACAGGAAGATCAAACGAAAAACCGAATGGCAAAATAAAAGAAAGAAGAAATCCAAGATATCGGTCAATTGAAATCATTGGTTCTGCAATATTGTCGCCTGCAACTAAAAAAAAGTTCACGGCAAGCCCATAAATGCACAGATAACAAAAGCTAATTCCTGCAAGAAAAAGTAGAACAGTCACTACAAAAATTGCCCGGACAGCGCGAATTTCATTTTTGTATAAAGCCGGGCGGATAAAATTCCATAATTGCCAGATTACAATAGGGCTTGCCGCAATAACTGCGCAGACAAATGAAATTTTTAACTGCGTCATCATTGCTTCGGATAGAGCTGTATAAATTATTTTTATTCCGCGCTGCGTAATCGGCAGGGAAACAAGCTTTATAATCTGCGTACTGCAAAAATAAAAAATAAGAATAAAAGCCACAAAAATGCTTATTACACTTATAATCAATGCACGGCGCAAAGCTAAAAAATGTTCAAGCAAAGTTCCCTGAGATTCGTTTTGAGTTTCAGACATAAATGAATTTTAAATTACTTATTTTCTGTGTTTTCAGCAGATTTTGCTTCTGATTTTTCTTCTTTTTCAGAAGAATCATCTTTAAGTGATTTTTTAAAATCGTGGATGCTCTGTCCAAGAGCTTTGCCAACTCCGGCAACCTTTCCGCCGCCAAAAATTATAAGTGCCAATACAACAATAAGTATGATTTCTGGTGTTCCTAAATGCATTTTATTCCTCCACTGTATTTACAGTCTGGGTAATCTCTTCGCCCAATGCTTTTATTTCTTTTTCCGCAGATTTTAACGGTTCTGCAGCTGTATCTTTTACTTCGTCAATTTCTTTTATCATGTCGTCCCAGCCGGATTCTGCTTTAAGCTCTGCAACCATGCGCCTCAACTGCTTTATTGCCTTAACGACAGTTTTTGCAACCTTTGGTAAATCCTGCGGACCGACAAAAATGAATGCTATAAAAAAAATTATAATCAGTTCAGAAAGTCCGATATTAAACATATTCTGTATTTGATAATATAGTCCGTAAGGTACATATCCGCAAGGGTACCTGAAGCTGCCGCTTCTAAAGGCTTTAAAGCGATTCTAAAACAGACAGCCACAGGTAACGCATATGCTGAATCAGGAATTGACTGAATCAACATACGCCAGTATCAGGATATGCCGGGCTTAGCCTCTAACTTCTTTTACTGCGTTTGTTGCAGCAATGTAGCCAGAGTCTATACAAAGTCCGTAACAATATCCAGGAATGTCATAATATGGAGAGTAGTACAAACTTCCTGCGTCAGTTCCTGCTACATACAGGCCTTTAACAATCTGGTTGCTGCTGTTCAAAGCACGGCAGCAGTCATCAATGCGTACGCCACCGAATGTACTCCATGCACTAGGTTCATTCTGTACAACATAGAACGGTCCTTTACTAACCGGAGACAGATACCATGGATTTGTTCCGAACTGTTCATCCTTTCCTTTCTTGCAGTATTCGTTGTACTGTTTAACTGTTTCTGCAAGGTCAGTTAAGCCAAAGAATTTTCCAAGTTCTTCGATTGTATTTGCCTTATAGCACCAGCCTTCTTTAATTCCTTCTTCAATATCAGCAGGCAAATCTTTTAAGATGCGGCCTTTGAAGTAATTTCCGATGAACCAGTTTTTGCTGTTTGCACCTTTTGCAGTTGTATATTCGTAAAGACCTTTAGTTGTCATTGTATCAACATAAGCCTGATCAACAACTGCATACCATGGAGCATTGCGGAGAATCTGTTCACTACCGTAAGACATAGGATAGTCACAAAGCAAACCTTCGTTAATAAAGCGTTTTCCCTGAGCGTCTACAAGAAGACATCCGTAAAGACCAAACTTGAATGCAAGGTTCTGGTCGTATTTATCCTGTTTTGCAGGACGGCTTGCTTTCTGGTTTGTTCCGCCATATTCACAAGGACAGTAACCAAAAGTTTTATCAAGACCAGCACCCAAATCTACAGCCATGTTGATTCCGTCACCTGTACAAAGTGAAGAACCACCTGCAGCTGCGTTCAAATTACGTGTTCCTAAGAAACGTTCCTGCATGTCACGGTTACCAAGATATCCACCACTTGTGATAATTACAGCTTTTGCCTTTACAGTGATTTTTGTACCGTCACTGCGTACAGCTGAAACTCCTGTTATTTTGTTGCTTGAATCACGTAAAATCTTATTTGCAGCTGTTTCATAAAGAACTTTTACACCGGCTGCATCAAGTGCCTTGTTCCACAAAGTAACGCGTTCATCCATATCGTTAAGGATAAGGTGGAATCCGCCCTTCTGTCCGATAAACGGTGTTTCAAAACGGAAGTTTACTTCCTTGAACTTGTAACCGATTTTTTCAAGTAAAGCTACTGCGTTTTTAGACTGTTCAAGACAGTTTCGCATAAGCTTTGGATTTGGTGTCCAGTGTGTATAATTCATTACATGATAGAATGCATCATCAACTTTAAGAGTTGTTCCGCCTTCCTTATTTTTAAGAACGTCAGTTTCTACAGCGAACGGACCAGAAACTTTAATTCCATTTACAGATGCTACTGAAGAACCTTTTTCAATGGCAACAACCTTTGCACCCATCTGTCCAGCATGAGTTGCAGCAATAAATCCTGCAGCACCTACACCGATTACACAAATATCTGCTTCGTAAGTTTCATCTGCACCTGGTTTTGATGCAACTTTGCGGTTAAGCCATGCTTCTGCGTCGCCGCCTGCCTGACGGATACAATCTGCAACGGCTTCGCGGATAGCGCGGGAAGAATTTGTAGCTCCAGAAACGCCGTCAATTCCACCTGCCTGTGTTTCTATCAAAGCAGGAATGAATTTCTTTTCTACCATTTTGAAAAGAGCAGGTGTTTCTTTCTGATCGATTACCTTAATGCTCTTAATTGCTGTTTCTGTGAAAACAGTTTCAACAGTAATATAGGAAATGTTACCGTATGCTTTTGCACGGTATGTTCCCGGCTTGTACTTTTGTGTTTTTCCACCAGCAGCATCTTTTTTGCTGTCACAACCCATCAAACCTGCAGCAGTAATTGCAGCAGCCGTTACCGCAGCACCTTTCAAAAAGTTTCTGCGGGAAACTTCTTTCTTCATTGTTTTCCTCCAAAACCAATTTTTATTGATATTTAAAGTGTAAACCGTGAAGTAAGTTCATGGTCAAATTCTTTTTTAAAAATTTGAACGGATTTGTGCGCAGATGATAGTTTTTGCATACATGTGAGTAGCTTAAAAGCATTCAAATCATTTCAAAAATACGATAATTGTCTCAAAATCATTGGCATCTGAATCCAGATTAAAAAAATGCGGGAATAAAAGTACATCGCCACGGAATTCAAGATTGTTTTCACTCATATAATCAAAAAGTTTCTGATATGAAGCGCGTAATTCACTTTTTTTGCGGTTTATTTTCCTTGTGTATTTTAAGACACGGCCAGATTCTATTTTTATTAAATTACTTTTTTCTCCAGGAAAAATCCGTTCTGCATCTTTTTCTGAAACATACATTCCATAACTAGGCTTCCAGTATAAATCATCTTTTTTTAAATCATCTGGAGCCAACATGCGCACATAACGAGTCTGACCAAGGCATTCTGCCATCTGGGCAAGTTCTTCTTTACAACCGGCAGCAATAAGAAAATTATCTTCGTCAGAAACACGGGCAATATAGGCAGTAGCAAATTCATCAAATTCAAAAACTTTATATTCGCCGCGCAGCATAGTACGCGCATGGCGAAGCATTTTTAAACGGCTTTTCGTACGCAAAAGTTCCTGCTCAAGTTCAAATTCTTTTTCTGAAAGCCGCTCAAAAAAAGAAGGCGAACTGTAACTTGTATCTAACAGATTGACCGCTTCCTGAACCGAAAAACCATACGATAAAAGCATCCTGAATGAATTGATTCTAAAAGCATCGTGCTTTGTGTACATAAAATAACCGTTAGCCTGTTGCTCGGGTTTTATGACACCATTTTTCTGATAATACCGTACCGCCGATGGACTTATTGCAGCCATTGTAGCGAATTCTTTTATGCTATAAAGACGAACTTCTTTAGCCATGCTTACAATTATAAACCGGGTTTTTGAATAGTTCAAATTGTACATTTTCCGGTAGATTGACAATGCATAATAAACAAATCTATAATAAGCCGATTTGTTAAGGGGAGCTTGCGCAAAGCAGGCTGAGAGTAGACTGTTTGTCTTGACCCAGAACCTGATTTGGATAATGCCAACGTAGGGAAATTCTTTCGCTCACCCACAACAATCAAGGAAAAATCAATGGTAAAAGTAAACGGTGAAGAACTGGATATTGCCGGAAAAACTATTTCCGAGTATCTGGCCGGTACCACTTACGACAGAACACGTATAGCTGTTGAATTAAACTGCAATATCGTGCCAAAAGCTGAATACGACACAACCGTATTAAAAGATCAGGATTCTGTCGAAGTTGTAAGTTTTGTTGGGGGAGGCTGAAATGATTCCTTCCAGAGAAGAATGGCACAAGGCTTTGGTTTTAAAGCAGGGCGAAGCTGTTCAGGAACGTCTTTCAAAGGCGACTGTTGCCGTTTGCGGGCTTGGAGGACTTGGTTCAAATGTTGCCACATGTCTTGCAAGAGCAGGTGTAAAAAAACTGATTCTTACAGATTTTGACAACGTTGATATAACAAATCTTCATCGTCAGCAATACAAGGCAGCACAGATTGGACAGCCAAAAGCTAAGGCTCTTGTGGAAAATCTAAAAGAAATTGCACCTTATGTTGAATATGAGGCGCATGTTGAAAAGATTACAGAAGACAACATTGTTTCTATTGCAAAAGAAGCGGATGTTGTCTGTGAATCTTTTGATAATCCCGTAGCAAAGGCTATGCTTGTAAATGCTGTTTTGGAAAAAATGCCTGAAAAATATCTGGTAGCAGCTTCCGGAATGGCGGGTTTTGAAAGTGCAAACAAAATCAAAACCAAAAAGATTTCTGACAAATTTTATTTTTGCGGAGATTTTGAAAGCGACGTAAATGACGGAATCGGGCTTGTTTCCGCCAGAGTAATGGTTTGCGCTGCACATGAAGCACAGGCTATAATAAGAATACTTTGCGGAAAATTTGATGCTTAGTATTTGACAGACTTTATAAATATGGGATATCCGGCAGGCTCACGCAAATGCGTGAGCCTGCCGGGGTTACACAAAGTCACTGGCAAATGTACCAAAAATAAAAAGGAAAGAAAATGAAAGAAGATAAATTGATTATTGGCGGACATGAATTTGAATCACGTTTCATCTTAGGTTCAGGAAAGTATTCTCTTAAACTGATTGAAGCCGCTGTAAAAGATGCAGGTGCACAGATAATAACCCTTGCGGTACGCCGTGCAAACACAACTGAAAGAGAAAACATTCTTGATTATATTCCAAAAGGCGTAACGCTGTTGCCGAATACAAGTGGCGCGCGCACAGCCGATGAAGCCGTACGTATTGCAAGACTTGCGCGCGAGCTTGGTTGCGGAAATTTTGTTAAAATCGAAATTATGAAAGATTCCAAATATCTTCTTCCAGATAACTACGAAACTATCAAGGCAACCGAAATTCTTGCAAAAGAAGGTTTTATTGTAATGCCTTACATGTATCCGGATTTAAACGTCGCTCGCGCGCTCAAAGATGCCGGTGCTGCTTCTATCATGCCGCTTGGCGCACCTATTGGTTCAAATACCGGACTTGCAACAAAAGCATTCATTCAAATACTTATAGATGAAATTGACCTTCCAATTATAGTTGATGCAGGAATCGGGCGTCCGTCTCAGGCATGCGAAGCAATGGAAATGGGCGCCGCCGCAATTATGGCAAATACTGCTCTTGCAACTGCCGGAAACCTTACACTTATGGCTTCGGCATTTAAGGATGCAATTAACGCCGGTCGCAAAGCATATCTTGCCGGGCTTGGAAGAGTTTTAACACGCGGAGCATCTGCTTCAGATCCTCTTACAGGATTTTTGCGTGACTAGCATGAATAGCGCTTTACTTGACAATCATCAGGAAGAAAGAAGCAATTAAAGAGGCACTTAATTATGGAAAATAATTTTTTTATAGATTCAGAATATCTTCCTAAAGAAGCATTGGAGCGAAAGCATCGTCTGGAAACTGATCCGTCTTCCAGAACAGACCCGATGGAGTATATGGAAGGCATGGAAGTCATCAATTCTGATATATGTTCCAAAGTTATGTCGCAGATGAATTCTTTTGACTATTCTAAATACACTGCGCGTGATGTAAGTCTTGCCCTTCAGCATGCAACTTGCTCTATTGAAGATTTTAAAGCTTTGCTTTCCCCTGCTGCCGCTCCTTTTCTTGAAAAAATGGCTGAAAAAGCGCGGCTTGAAACATCAAAACACTTTGGAAACACAGTTTATATTTTTACGCCGCTTTACATTGCCAACTATTGCGAAAATTATTGCGTTTACTGCGGATTCAACTGTTACAACCATATCCGCCGCATGAAGCTTTCTTTTGAACAGATAGAAAAAGAAATGAAAATCATCGCTCAAAGCGGAATGGAAGAAATCCTTATTCTAACCGGCGAAAGCCGCGCTCAAAGCGATGTAAAATATATCGGCGAAGCCTGTAAACTTGCGCGTAAGTATTTCAGGCTTGTCGGGCTTGAAGTTTATCCTTTAAACTCAGACGAATACCGCTATCTGCATGAATGCGGTGCAGATTATGTAACTGTTTTCCAGGAAACATATGACATAAAAAAATACGAAACCCTGCACCTTATGGGCCATAAACGTGTCTGGCCATACAGATTCGATGCACAGGAACGCGCTTTAATGGGCGGAATGCGCGGCGTTGCCTTTTCTGCCCTGCTTGGACTTTCTGATTTTAGAAAAGATGCTCTTGCAAGTGCACTTCATGTTTATTATCTTCAAAAAAAATATCCGCATGCAGAAATGTCTCTTTCCTGTCCAAGATTGCGTCCTATTATAAACAACGACAAAATCAATCCTCTCGATGTTCATGAAAAAGAACTCTGCCAGATTCTGTGTGCATATAGAATTTTCCTTCCTTTTGTTGGTATTACTGTTTCTTCGCGCGAAAGTGCACAATTCAGAAACGGAATCGTAAAAATTGCCGCTACAAAAGTTTCTGCTGGTGTTTCAACCGGAATCGGCGATCATGAAAGCAAATACGAAGGAAAAACCGAAGAAAAAGTAGGAGATGAACAGTTTGAAATTAACGATTCGCGGAGCCTTAAATCTATGTACAATGATATAGCAAGCGAAGGACTTCAGCCTGTTCTTAATGACTATCTGTATGTCTAAAATAATCTGCGTAACAAATAGAAAACTTGTAAAAGAAGATTTCCTTTCCCGTATAGAAAAAATATGCCGTTTTTCGCCATATGCCGTTCTTTTGCGGGAAAAAGATTTGCCACAAGATGAATATTTAAAACTTGCAGAATCCGTAAAAAAAATCTGTGATTCCTATAAAATCAATTTTATCTCTCATACTTTTTTAAGCGGAAAATATTTACATCTGCCCTTAGGAAAGTTTTCTTTAGAAAGCAGCGGAATTCCTCAAGATATCATAAAAGGAACTTCTGTTCATTCGGTTGAAGATGCAGTAAAAGCAGAATCTCTTGGTGCAGATTATCTGATTGCAGGCCATGTTTTTGAAACAGCCTGCAAGGCAGGCCTTAAAGGTCGTGGCTTAAAGTTTGTTGAAGAAGTTTCTAAAAGCGTTTCTATTCCAGTTTTTGCAATAGGCGGAATTTCAGCGGACAATTACAAATCCGTGCTTTCTTCCGGTGCACAGGGTTTTGCAATAATGAGCAGTGCAATGACAAGCGACAATCTGGAAGATTTGTTTTTTAGGCTCACGCACTAAATATTTTTTAACAACTTTACCAATTTTATTTTTCTAAAGCGCTTCACTCCTTCATGTCCTTCACGCCATTTTCAATATAAATCCGTTTATAATGCGTTTGCCCTGATTATTCAATAATTTATTATTCGCACAAAACAAAAAAAATGTTATACTTCTAACTGATGAAACCAATAGCAGATTACACAGTTTTATATAACGATGATGACATTGTTGTTCTGAACAAGCGCGCAGGACTTTTAATTGCCGCTGACCGCTACGATCCGGAAGCTCCTCGTCTTGATTTATCCGCAGAAAAAGAATTCGGCAGGCTTTTTGCAGTTCACAGACTTGATAAAGATACTTCAGGTGTAATTATTTACGCAAAAAATGAAGAAGCCCACAGAAATCTTTCCATGCAGTTTGAAGGTCGGGAAGTTGAAAAAGTTTATCATTGCCTTGTTCATGGACATCCGCTTTGGGAAACTTTACATGTTGATTTAAAACTTCAGCCGGACGGCGATGCACGACACAGAACCGTTGCAAACCAGCGTTTTGGAAAACCGTCTGTTACTGATTTTAAAATGCTCGGCTCCTGCGGACCTTATTCATGGATTGAAGCCCGCCCAAAAACCGGCAGAACTCATCAGATTCGTGTTCATCTGGCACAGAGCGGATTCTGTATTGTCTGCGACCCGCTGTACAGCGGAAATCAGAAGCCTGTTCGATTAAGTGATTTTAAGCGCAACTGGCACGGCAATACTGAAGAAGAAAATCCATTGCTAAAACGGCTTGCACTTCATGCATATTCCCTTACATTAAATCATCCGCGAACAAATGAAAAAATAACTTTCACAGCTCCATATCCAAAAGATATGGAAGCAACCAGAAAGCAGCTTGAAAAACTGTTCGGAGTAAATCCGCTTAGCTAGGATGAATACGCAGTTATACCGGAAAGTTTTTTGAAAAACGGAAAAATATCTGGAGGTAAATATGAAAAAAATAATTACAATCAGTCGAGAATACGGAAGCGGCGGCAGATTCATTGCAAAAAATGTTGCAGAAAAACTGAATTATGCCTTTTACGATAAAGAACTTATCGATATGGCCGCACAGGAAAGTGGACTTTCTCCAGAATTTATAGCCAAAACGGAACAAAATCTTTCAAGCGGATGGCTTTACAGCATGATGATTGGCTCAAGCTATTCAGTTTATTCAACTGGAACTAATACAGGAAATGCACGCCCTATAGTTCCGTTAGTTGACCAGATTTTTAATGCACAAAGAAAAGTCATAATAAAACTAGCCGAAGAAAAGAACTGCGTAATTGTCGGCCGCTGTGCAGATTACATCCTTTCTTCCTGCGGAAAATTCGATAAAAGTGAACTTTTAAATATTTTTATCTACGGTGATTTGGACGATAAAATTGAACATGCAGTAAAATATTATGGCCTAGATAAATCAAATGCAGGAAAAATGATTATTCAGATTGATAAACGCCGCGCAAATCATTACAACACATTTACGGAAAATACCTGGGGCGACCGCAAAAATTACGACCTTTTGCTGAACAGCTCCTGTCTCGGCTTCGACAGAACCGTTGATATTATCTGCAGTTCCGCACAATAAATCGCAATAAATTCTACAATAAAAAAAACAGATTCTCTGTTTGCTAAATTTTACTCATTACACTACAATTACGCGGTATGGACATTGAAACAGCTGCAGCTATCATCGTTAATGACTGGCTGTGTGTTAAGCGCAGCGAAGTTTTTTATTTTATTACTGATGAATATCACCGGATTGAAGCCGATGCATGCATACAGCAAGCCGAACAACGTGGAGCCATAACAAAACTGTCTGTATTACCAATACAGCAGATTCAGGACGGCCGCCTGCTTGAATCCATGCGCAATATAATGTCCTATGCAGATGTCGTAGTCGGTGCTACCACATATTCTTTTATTACTACCGATGCAGTTGATTTTGCACTCAAACACGGAGCACGTTTTCTGTCGCTTCCTCTGTCTACTAATAATGGTAAATCACTTTTTGAAAGCAATTTTATCGGTATGAATACAAGAACGGCAGAACGAAACGCTCGCCGTCTACTGCCTTATCTTAAAAAAGCCTCTGAATTGCGTGTTACAACTCCAGCCGGAACAAATGCATTTTTTTCAATGAAAGGGCGGAGACCTGGCTTTTTCAGCGGCAGAGCCAGCCGACGTGGAAGTTTTAGTTCCGCAAGTTTTGAAGTTTACGTACCTGTGGTAGAAGATTCTGCACAAGGGTCAGTTGTTATAGACGGTTCTCTGGGATACCTTGGCACACCATCTAATCATGTAAAGGTAAATTTTACTGATGGTTATCTTCAGGCAGACCGAACACAAAACAGTGATGCCGAACGGCTACTATCTTATATGGAAGCATTTAATGATCCACGTATGTTTTATGCAGTTGAATTCGGCATAGGCTTAAATGAATATGCCCATTGTTCAGGACAATCTTATATAGAAGATGAAAGCACAGCAGGAACTTTTCACATTGGACTTGGCAGAAACCTTGCCCTCGGCGGAATTCGAGATGCCGCCGGCCATTTTGATATAGTCATGCATAAACCTGATATTTTTGCAGATTCCGTACAAATTCTTTCAAAAGGACGCATCTGCGTCTGAAATGCTAAATTTACTTTATTTTATTGCACTAAAATTAAAATTATCTTAATACCCAGCACAAGACTTGGCTTTTACACAATATTTTCAACTTTATGTTTCTATCTTTAGTTGCAAAAAATCATATGTCAGAATACATTTAAACAATATTACAAATAAAGGAGTGTATCATGGAACTGTTGAAACTCATTGGAGTTTTAATCGTAGTAGTTGGCTTTATTTTGAAGCTGGATACAATTGCTACGGTTGTTATTGCCGGTTTGGTTACAGGGCTTGTAGCTGGACTTTCCCCGCTTGAAATTCTTACAACGCTGGGAAATTCATTTCTGGTAAATAGGACTGCCACATTGTTCGTACTCACATTGCCGGTAATTGGTATCTGCGAACGATTCGGACTTAAAGACAAGGCAGTAGACTTTATCAAGAAGATAAAGAATGCCACTGTAGGAAAAGTTGTATCTGTTTACCTAGTTATCCGTGCCGCGGCCGCTGCATTCTCTTTGCGTGTTGGTGGACACCCGCAGTTTGTTCGTCCTCTTGTAAACCCAATGGCTCAGGGGGCTGCTGTTGCTGAATATGGCGAAATGGATGAAAAAACTGAGGATGAAATTAAAGGTCTTGCCGCAGGAGCCGAAAACTACGGTAACTTCTTTGCTCAGAACTGCTTTATGGGTGCTTCCGGTACATTACTGATTGCATCAACTTTAAAAGATCAGGGCTACAATGTAGATGCCCTCAATATTGCACTGCAGTCTTGGCCAATCGCAGTAGCTGCTGTTATCGTAGGAATTGTAGCTAACCTGCTCTTTGATTTTAAACTTAAGAAAAAATTTTCAGGTAAAAAATAAGGAGATACAGTTATGGACGTAATGCTTCATCTAAACGAGATTGCAAAATGGGGACTTTCAAAAACTGTCGCTGAAATTTTTTATATTGCTATCGGTATCATATTTATATTAGTTGGACTTAAGGCATTAAAAGATAAAAACCTGAAGGTTAGAATTTATAGTGCCACATTCTGGTTTATTCTTGCCTTTACTTTTATTGCCGGACCGTATGTACCAAAATTCATTACAGGAATCTGTGTTATTGTTATTGCAGCACTTTCTGCACTTAATAAAGTTCAACAGAGCCACAGTGATGTTCCTTCTGCTGAACAGACACGTGTTAATGCAGATAAATTTGGATACAAAGTTTTCCTGCCAGCACTTACACTTGCTGTAGCAGCAGTACTTATCGCTACATTTTGGAAAAAACTTGGGGCAAACAATGCCATCGGTATGTCAGCACTTGTTGCACTGTTCGCAGCATACGTAATTTTCAAATGTAAGCCTGGTTATGCAGTTACTGACGGTACACGCCTTATGGATAATGTTGGTCCGGTAGGAATTCTGCCACAGTTACTGGCTGCTTTAGGAGCACTTTTTACAGCTGCTGGTGTTGGAACTGTTATTGCAAACGGCGTTAAAGCAATTATCCCGGACGGAAATCATTTTATTGCTACAGCCGTATATTGTATTTCAATGGCATTATTCACAATAATCATGGGTAATGGTTTTGCCGCCTTCTCAGTAATTACAGTTGGAATTGGTATTCCATTCCTTATTGCACAGGGAGCAAATCCTGTTGTAGTTGGAGCGCTTGGATTAACAGCCGGCTATTGCGGTACACTTATGACACCAATGGCAGCTAACTTCAATATTATGCCTGCTGCATTACTTGAAACACGTAATAAATATTCAATTATAAAGGCACAACTTCCTGTTGCTCTGACTATGCTTGCGCTTCATATCGTACTCATGTACACATTGGCTTTTTAGAGGGAGTATAAAATGAAGCTTTTGCTTACTGCGTTTGACCCGTTCGGCGGAGATTCTGTAAACCCTGCATTGGAAGCCGTAAAGCTGGTAAAGGATACTTTAGGAAGCATTCAGGTTGTAAAACTTGAAGTACCGACAGTGTTTAAAAAGTCTATAGCCACAGTACAGGCTGCAATTGAGCAAGAAAAACCTGATGCAGTATTATGCATCGGCCAGGCTGGCGGAAGGTTTGACATTACGCCTGAGCGCGTAGCTATAAACATTGATGATGCACGCATAAAAGATAATGAAGGGAATCAACCTGTTGACGAACCGATTTTTGCTGACGGGGCTCCTGCATATTTTGCAACCTTGCCGATAAAGGCAATGGTTCAGGCTATCAAAGATGCAGGACTTCCTTCCAGTGTTTCAAATACAGCTGGAACCTTTGTATGCAACCATCTTATGTACGGCGTATTGTACACGCTCGCTAAAAAATACCCAGGCATCAGAGGCGGTTTTATGCATGTTCCGTTCATTACACCGCAGGTAGTCGGAAGACCATCAACTCCTAGTCTTTCACTTCCTGATGTTGTTCGCGGAATTGAAGCTGCGGTTGAAGCTATCGGTCTTCACCTGAATGATGTAAAAATCCCAGGCGGAACCATTTGCTGATAGAAATTTAAAAGCTAATTTATAATTGCGTGGCGGCGGAGAAAATCAAATAAAATACTATGCAGTATAGTAAGATTAAAGTATCTTACGCTTTCCGCTGCCACAACTTTTCTCATTAAAACTTTTCCTTAAAAAATCCAAGTTTTACCCTGACGCTCTGAATACGGCGGTTTGTCTGGTCTTCCACGATAAAAAGTGTTTCACCGTCTTTTGTTATTTCACCGGTTGAAGGCAGATAGTCAAAATGCTCTAAAATCCAGCCGCCAAGGGTTAAAAATTCTTCTGAAACAAGGTTAAGCTTTAAAAGTTGATTAAAGTCCGAAAGTTTCATATCCCCGGGAACTAAAAATTCATTTGCAGAAATAACTTTAATGCGCTTTTCCGGCGGAATTTCAGCCCTGGAAGACTCGTCAGAAATTCTTCCAAAAACAGTTCTAAGAATATCATCAATTGTAATAAGTCCTGAAACGGCTCCCTGTTCGTTAAGGCAGATTGCAATGTCGTTATTTGTCTTTTTAAACTGCATCAAAAGTTCAATCGCCGTAATTGATTCAGGCACAAAAAGTGCAGGGCTTTGATTTTCCACAATAAAATTTTCCTGATTTGCTTCTTTTGGCGGTGCAAAAAGGAGACTCTTATAATGAAGAATCCCTGTAATGTTTTCGATAGAATCTTTATAAACCGGAAGCCGAGAAAATCCTGTTGTTGTAAAGGCCTGAATCAGCTCCTTTCGGCTAAGATTGTCGGGAATTGCCTTTATAAGCGAGCGATGGCGCATAATATCGTGAACATGCAAATCGTTAAATTCAAACAGCTTATAAAACATAGACTGCTCGGATTTTTCAAGCGTACCTTCGCGAGCTCCAACGTCAATCAAGGTTTTTAGCTCTTCTTCAGTTATAAGCGGCTCTTTGTGTTTCCAGGCTTTTTCTGCAATATTTGCTGCCGTTTTTGAAAGCATTGAAAAAAAGAACACCAGCGGAAAAAGAAGCTTTTCAAGAACAAGAAGTATAAATGCATTGTTTTTTGCAATTTTTACAGGATGGTAAGCCGCAATCGTTTTAGGAACGATTTCGCCGCCAATCGTTATTATGAAAGTAACAAGCAATGTTGAAACTGTGATACCAAACTGTTCGCCGATTATAGAAATGGCCACAGCAGCTCCTATAGAAGAAGCCAGAATGCTGAAAAAATTTATTCCGATTAGAATTACAGTCAAAAGCTGATCCATATTTGATGAAAGCTTTGAAATCAACTTTGCACCGGATTCACGGTTTTTAAGCATTTTCCGCAGCGTGAATTTTGAAATTGATAAAAAAGCTGTTTCCGAGGAAGAGAAAAAGGCGATGCATCCGATAAGAACTATAAAAACTGCCAGAGGTAAGATTAAATTAAAAATCATTCTTCACCTCCGTGTTTTTCAGCCGGAAATTCAGAAGCCGTTCCTTCTTCATCACCTGAAAGATTTTGAATTTCTATTGTTTCTATGCGGCGCAGATTAATTTTTTTAACCATAAACTGAAAACCCGAAAATTCAACCTTTTCGCCGGCTTCCGGAATATGATCAAGTTTTTCTGTAATCCAGCCGCCAATTGTTTCGTTGATTTCTGAATTAAGCTGTATGTGCAGGTGTTCCTGAAGTTCCAGAAGACGGGTTTCGCCTGAAACCGTAAAACTTTTTGAATCTGTCCCGTCAAGATTATTCAAAGAAATCAGGTTCTGAGCTTTTTTTGTATTGTTTTTAATAAAGCCGAAAATCTCAGAAAAAATATCTTCTTTAGTTAAAATTCCGTCTGTGCCGGAATATTCGTCAATTACAATCGCTATTGTCTGATGATTTTGCGAAAGCTGAGTCTGCACATAGGAAATGCTTTTTGTACCCGGGATAAAAAGCGGAGGGCGCATTATGTTTTGCACCGAAAAATCCTTTTTTAATCCTTCGTAAAAAAGTAAATCCTTTACATAAAGAATGCCGACAATATCATCAATATCTTTTCTGTAAACCGGAAAACGCGAAAGGTGCGAACGCTCAGAAAGTTCAATAATATCACGGTATTTTGCGCTGACCGGCACAGAAATTATTTTTGTACGCGGAATCATAATGCTTTGGGCTTCCAGGTCTGTAAAACGGAAAACCTTATGCATCATGTTTTTTTCGCTTTTATCAATAATTCCGCTTTCACTTCCAATATCGATTATCGTTTTTATTTCTTCTTCAGAAAAAGATTTGTTTTCTTTTTCAGTTGAAATTCCAAAGATTTTTAAAATCAGGCGGGAAATAAAAGTAAAAACCGGAATGATTGGCGAAAGAATTTTTACCGTAACAAGAACAAAAAACGAAAGGCCGTAAGCAAAAAAATCCGGGTACCGCGTAGAAACGGCTTTAGGAGTAATTTCGCCAAAGATTAAAAGAAAGAGGGTTGTTACGGCAGTTGCAATTCCAACGCCGGAAGCTCCGAACATTTTCAGTGCAGTTGCCGTTAAAATAGAAGATAAAAGAATATTAACAAGTTCATTTGCCACAAGCAGAGTATTTAAAAGCTTTTCTTTTTCTTTTAAGAGCTTGCCTGCGCGCAACGCCCGTTTTTCCCTGCGGTTAATTTTGGAGCGGAGGCGCAGTTTATTTATAGAAAGAAATGAACTTTCTGCTATTGAAAACAGCATTGAAAGCGTTACAAGGCAGGCTGCGCACAATAGCAGAGTAACTAAATTAGATTCAGCCGGCGGCGGCTTTGAAGAATCCATATTCTATTCCTAATCTCCTTAATTTATCAGTGGTACCTGATTATTTTCCAGAAGTTCCTGAGTCGCTTGCGCCAGAATTATTTGTGGAAGGCTGAGCCGCACCGGCTTCATTTGCGGCTGCTTCTTCTTTTGCACTTTGAAGCATGGAAATATACATCTGAATCTGCGGTGCAAGCTGACTTTGCGGATTGCAGTCATAAGCTTTTTGTGTCAAATCCAGCATGCGGTCAATATCAGAAGAATTAGCCTGCATAAGAATATGAACACAAATAAAATATGCCTGCTGTTTTTCATCCGCAGAAGTAAATTCAGAAGAGGTGATTTTTTCAAAGGCTTTTAAAGTACCTTCTACATCACCTTTTAACATTGAATTCTGACCGTCAATATTTGCAGCTGCAATCAGATACTTACTGAGCTTTCCGGTTTTATTTCCGCTGTCAAGTTCAATAAAACGTTTAATCTGATTACCAAGAAGAAGTTTATACTTTCCTGGAGTTGATTCATAAAGATTATCTATTGCTTCAAGCTGCTGTTCAGGGCTGCCTTTTAAAGTATTTTCATAAAGATTTTTATTGCTGTCGATGTTCTCTTTTTCTGATTCGATTAAAGAAATAAAATCTTTCGGCTTTATAATTGAACTGTCGCATGGCAATTCATAAATTACATATCCTTCTTTTGAAAGAAGAAGAACCGAAGGAATTGTTTCTATCGAATAAACTGTAGCAAATTTCATGTCGCGCTCATACTTTTCGCGCAGCTTATCCACAGCCTTCTGCT
>JAEEGK010013874.1_pt1 | contig 18079 bp, 9 predicted proteins | sample 8958771 | NCBI WGS metagenome assembly JAEEGK01 (sample SAMN16246547, study PRJNA631951) | gut metagenome | biome: gut microbiome; feature: rumen; material: SC-attached | host: Bos | place: Iran: Karaj | collected 2018-10
ATATTTTCCTTTCATTATCTCTAATGCCTGATATTGAAATGTTCCTGCTTTTGAGCTTGCATATCCTTTATATGTATTTAAAATTTTAGACACTCCAAAATCTCCTATTTTTATTTTATATGATTCATCAATAAATATATTTTCTGGTTTTAAATCTCTATGAATTATATTAGCTTTATGTATTGTTTTTAAACCTAAACATATTTGTTTTATTATTCTTTTTAATATTTTTTTATCAATAGAAATATTTTTTTCTTTATATTCGTTAATAAAAGCATTTAAATTAGATTTTCCACCATATTCCATTAAAATGTTTAAATATTCATCATTTTCTATATTAGAATCATAATATTTTGTAATATACTCACTATTAAATTTTTTTAAAATATCTATCTCTTGTTTAGCTTGATCGATTTCTTCTTTATTAAAATTTTTAATAAATATTTTTTTAAGGACATATTTTTTATTATCTTTTTCAATTAGTTGTACTTTGCTATATGCTCCTTTTCCTAAATTTTCATCTAATATTTGATAATTGTTTATCATTTAAATATTTATTTTATTTTTTTTATAAAATAAATAAATTTTTTTTAATATATATATTTTTTCTTTGTTTTTTGGATATGGGATTTGTGAATTAATAAATATAAATGAATAAAAAAATAATACTTAATATAAAAAATAAATTTTATAAAATGATTAAAAACCAAATTAAGCATTAAAAAAATAAAAAAAAAATTTAAAAAAACAAAATTAAAAAAATTAACATAAAACAAAAAGATTAAAAAAAGAGAGAAAAATATTAGAAGATTTAATAATAATCTTCAAATGCAAAAAAATAATCTTTTAATATATTATAAATAAATTAAAACTTATCTATAAATTATAAATAAATTAATATATAAAATGACTACTAATTTAATATATCAAGAAAAAGATATTACCGAATTATTACCTTCTAATTTGGTTTCAGAAATGGAAATTAATATTTCAGAAGATAAAAAAGAAATAGAATCTAATAAAAATGAAGATGAAGAATTTATTGATGTAAAAGAATATTATTAATACTTATAGGAACTTTCATTCAATAATGAAACTAAGGAAAAAGAAATAAATGCTTTTGAAAAGTTAAATAACCAAAAACAAATATTTAATTTTGATTCAAAAAATGAAATATATAATGAATATCAAGAATTAAAACTTAAACAATTAAATCAAAAGTTAAATCTAGAAACTAATACTTTTAATAATTTTACTAATCAATCATTCCTTCAAAATTTAAAAAGTGATAATAATAATCAAAATTATAATTCTTTTCCAAATTTTTATAATAATAAAATAAACTTAAATCCCTTTCAAAATAATTTTCTTATAAATAATATTATAAATCATAATTTCCTATTTCTAAATAATTTTAGAAATAGAACATTTAATCCAAATACTATATATGGAAATATAAGTTTCTATAACAATTCAAATGATATTATTTCAAATAATCAAAATTATTTCATTCAAAATGAAAAAATTCAAAATTTAAAAAGTAATTTATAAATATTAACATTTAAAATAGTTCGAAAGAAATTATCAAATGATTCATTAAAATGTAAAAAACAAAATTATATAAAAAAATTAGGTATTAATATCGAACAATATGAAATTGAAGATTTTAATAATTATTTAAATTCATTATTAATCCCAATTTCAGAATATCTTTGTTCACAAAAAGGAATAAAAGAAATTCAAAAATATATAAACAAATCACCTAATGAATGTAAAACAATATTATTAAATTCAATAAATAAATTTCTTCCAAAAATAATGAAAGATGTATATGGAAATTATTTTATCCAATCATTAATAAAAAATTCTAATCAAACTCAAATAGATTTAATAATAAAATACATTAAAAAAGATTTTGTAACAATTGCATTAGATTATTCAGGAACACATGTTCTTCAAACTTTATTAGATATGATAAAAACACCTGAAGAAGAAATAATATTATTAAATTCAATAAAAGGAAATGAATTAAAAATGGCTTTTGATATTAATGCAACACATGTTCTTCAAAAAATGATAAGTATAATAAATGAAATAAGAAGAAATCAAATTAATATTATAATTTTAGATAATATTAAAATATTAACTTTAGATGTTAATGGAATTTGTCTTGTTAAAAAATTTATTGAATATACTTCTATTTCTGAAATCAAAGATAAAATTATTAAAATATTAAGTGATAATTGTATTGAAATATCACAAAGTCCTTATGGAAATTATGCTATTCAATTTATTTTAGAAGAATGGGGAATTAATAAATGCGAACCTATAGTCAATATAATTATTAATAATATTTGTTCTTTGTCAGTTCAAAAATATTCTTCAAATGTTTCTGAAAAAATTATTGAATTATTAGATTTTAAAAAACAAAATTTACTTATTAATGAGTTATTCTTTTCTAATAAATTTATTAATATATTAAGAAATAAATATGGGAAATATGTAATTCAAAAAGCAATTAAAGCATTAAATAATAATCAAAAAGATGATATATATAATTATTTAATTGATTTAAAATATGATCCTCAATATGGAAAAGATAAAATGAAAATTCAAAATATTTTAGGATATTTTGACAATGAATGAATTTATTAATAATATATTTTTGGCTATTTTATTTTAATAATTTCATTTTGTCAAAAATGTATAATTAATTTGATATATTTGTAAATAAGGAAAATAAAATATATAAAACCCAATTATAGGCTTTATTTGATTTGAAAAAAAACATCATATTATTTATAAATTAAAAATTCTATGTATTTAAATAATAAATTTAAATTTATTTGCCAAAAAGTTTCATAAAAATGTATTGTTTAAAAATTAATGTTAAAAAAATAAAATTTTTTATATTTTAATTTAAAAAAAAAAAGTCAAAAAAATCAAAAAAAATTATTTTTTTTCATTATCATTTGATATAGAAGTATTACTTGTAGAAATTTCATCTTCTTTTTTTTCTTCTTCTTTTTTTTCTTCTTCTTTTTTTTCTTCTTCTTTTTTTTCTTCTTCTTTTTTTTCTTCTTCTTTTTTAGGATTAGGATCAATTTTAAATTGATACATAAATTTCAATGTAGTATCATCTAATATAAAACCACATTTTTTACACATTTCAATTAATTTTTTATTAAATTCTTTTCTTTGTTCTTCAGTAAAAGATGCCATATGAGAATTAGTTTCAAATAAAATTCTAGTAGAATTTTTTAATATTTGTTTTTGACTTTCATTAAATTTACTTGAAGCATGAAAACCATATAAAACAATATCAAATTTATTTTTAAATTTACTTTTTCTATAAACACTTTTTTCTATTTCTCCACTTAAAAAATGTATTTTAAAATTAACTTCTCTAAATGCTTGAATTAATTCATTTGGATCATATTGACTTTCATTTGATGATTCTATTATTGTTTGTTCTGTTGTTTTATTTATTTCTTTTAAATCCTCTAATGCTAATTCAGAATATGCTTTTTCTGTTATTTTTTTTATTTCATCATTTTTATCTTTTTTTTTATTTAAATTATTTTCATTATTTTTTTTCTCTTCTTCTTTTCTTTTTTTCTCTTCTTCTTTTCTTTTTTTCTTTTCTTCTTTTCTTTTTTTTTCTTCTTCTTTTTTTTTTTTTTTTTCTTTTTGTTTTTTTTTTTCTAAAATTTTCATTTCTTTTCATTTTTTTTTTTCTTGTTCTTCTTTAAATTTAATTAAATCTTCTTTTTCTTTGATTTTTCTATTTAATTCTTCTTGAACTCTTCTTTCTTTTTCTTCTTTTTCTTTTTGTTCTTTTTTTCTTTTTTTTTTTAAAGCTTTTGCAGCTTCTTTTTCTCTTTCTTTTTTTTCTTTTTCTTTATCATTTTGAATTTTTAAATCAATTTCTTTTTTTAATTGAGATTCAATTAATTGTTGAATATCATTTTTTTGTTTATTTCTTATTTTTTCAATTTCTGCTTTTTGTTCTTTAAGTAATTTTTCCATTTTTGGATCTAATTTATTTTTTCTTTGACTTTTTTCTTCATTAATATTTTCATTTCCATTTTCTTCTTCTTCAATTATTTTATATCTTTGTTCTTTTACTTCTTCTACTGTTTTTTTTCTAAAATTTTCTAAAGAGTCATAACGAAATTTTTGTAGTTTTTTTGGAAGTTCTTTAATATCTTTGTTTTCTTCTTTAAATTGCTCAAATGATTTTTTATATAAATCATCATGAACTATTCCTAATGATGATATTGCTTCTATTGAACGAGGACTCTTTATTCTATTTTTTTTTGATGAAAAATCACAGTTTTCTATATTTGTTAATTCTTCATCTTCTTTATTTTGTTCTTCTCTTTTTTCTTCAGTTTCCATTTTTTTAATTGACAAAAATTAATTTCTAATTTCTTTATTTTTCAATTATATCTCATTATATAAATAATAATGTCATTTCTAAATGTAACATTTAAATAAAATCATTTCATTGAAAAAATTATTATTGTTAGATGGAGAAGAAAAAAATGAAGAAGTACAATTTCTTCAATAGAAGATTCTACAAAAATTTCTTTTTCAAAAAGAAAGTCAAGAACTTTAATTTTTTAGGTGAAAATAAAATATAAAATCATTTTTCTACAAGAATTGATGCTTTTGGTAATGAAATAAATAAAAAAGGAAATAAAGATTATAAATATATTGTTCAATTTTCAAAAAAAATTTGTTTTATTTTAATTGGAAGTTCTTAGAAAAACTTTTTATTTATAATTTTAATAATGAATAAAAGTTCTTCTTGTTTTATTTTTAAATAAACATAGAAAGATTTTTTAATGATAATAAAAATATAGTTTTTGATTTTAATTTTTGGAAATTATTTTATTGTTTTGTTTTATGAAATCTTCTTGAATATTAAGAAAAAAAATTTTAATTTTTAAAAGATTTTTTTATCATTCATTAAATTTCAACCAATGTAATTAAATATTAAAAGCAAATTCTTTTTAAAAAAAAATAAAATTTAGTTAAATATATTTGATATTAAATGAGAACAATTTCCTGGTATTTTATATAGAATTTTGGTTAGAATCTTCATTTAAAAATTGGAAATTTTTTAAATTAGAAGAAATTTTTTTCTTCAACAAAAATAAAGAAATAGAGTCATCTAAAATATTATTTTCTTTGTCGTATCCACACATAATAGTACTTAAAAATTCCAAAAATTTTTTTTTTAGAATTTTTTCATTTCCTTGATTATTTTCATTTTCATTATTAAATTGGTCAAGAAATAAATTATTACAGCATTGAATAAAAACATCTTTATTTAAAAATCTATCATTTTCAATAAAATTACTGTTTCTAAATCCAAAATATTCGAAAATATTTAGATATAATTTTTTATCGATGAATTTTTGAATGAAAATTAAATTATAATCAAAAAATAAAGTTCTATGAAAAATATTGTTTAAATCACTAAAAATGGAAGTTTCATAAAATAAAGAATATTTAGGATCAACCCATCCAATATCCCAATAAAGACCATCACTTATTTCATTATCATTTGAAATTTTCCTTATTGAATATTTATATTCTTCTTTTTCTTCTTTTCTATAAAATTTTGGTAAATTTATTGTAAATGCATATCTTGATGTATATATTATACATGAACAACATATTTTTCTTAAATTTGTTATTATGTCATCTACTGTTAATTTTGATTCTTCTTCTTCTTTCTTTTTTAAATTTTCAGAATTTATTTTTAATCCTAATCTTATTATTTCCTCATATTTTGTTTCTTCATCAAATTCTTCATCTTTTCCGTTTTGAATTATTTTTCTTTTTTTATTATTTTCTTCTTCTTCTTCTTCTTCTACTTTTTTATTTTCTTCATTTTCCTCTTCTTCTTCTTCTTCCTTATAATTTTTCTCGTTTTTTTTATATGAAAAATATGAAAGGAAATATCCTTTTTCTTTTTGGAAATCTTTATTTATTATTTTATTGTTTTTTGGATCATCATTTTGAGCTTCTAATTCAAAAATTTTAGAATTTGTGTTCATATATGATAAGAATAATATTTTATTACATTCACTTAATAAACTTTGTTTTACTAAAACAAAATTCATATTATATGTATAATATTCATTATTTACTATTTCTAAAGTATCATTTCTTGTAAAATATCTTTCTGCTGGAAAGTAACCAAATTTATTTATTATAATTGTTAAATTATTATCGTCTTTGCCGATTAAATAACTGAAATTACCTTTTTTATTACTTAACCCTTCTACTAATAAAGTATCTGGATTTTCAAAAATTTTTATTTCTGCATTGCAAATAGGAATAATATCTATGCTTTCTTTATTTTCATTATTGCTTTCATTTTTATCCTTATTTTCATTGTTTTCATTAGTATTATTAATTTCATTATTTTTAGTATCATTATTCTTTTGAGAAGTGTCTTGAGTTTCATCAAAATCATTTTCAACTAATTCACAAATTTCTAAATTTAAATGACAAGGTTTTTGATATAACAATTTTTCTACTAATTCATTATATCCTTGAATCAAAGTAATTTTTTTAGTTTTTTTTTCACAATCTTTATTATAAATTTCCAATTTATATTCTCCAGGTTCAGTTTTAAATTTATAATTTCCTTCATTATTTAAAGGAATAATAAATTTAATACTAGGATTATTAATATCAGTTAAAGTGATTTTTGCAGTTTTAATAGGATTTTGATCATCAATTTCTAAATATAAATAAATAACTAATATAGATTTAACTTGATGAAATAAACCAATATGTTTAACATATTCATTATTATTAGGTAATGAATCAAATTTTAGTAATGTTAAACTTGGTAAAAAATTTGCATTTTCTTTTGTTTCTATTAAATAAGTATCATATTTTAAATTTGGAAATGGAACATTAACACTTATACTTCTTATATCTTTTTTTTCTTCTTCATTTTTATTTTCATTATCTAAATTTTCTACTTTACTTATTTTATCGCCTATAAATTTTCCTCTTTTATCATTTGGATCTTTATTTTTATTTTCTGTAAATTTTTTCAATATATTTTTTTTTCTGGAACGACTAAAATTTCGACTTACATTATTTCTATAAAAATTTTGTAAAGTTAAACTTCTATTTATTTCAAAATTTAAAGGAGTACTTTTTTCTAAAAATCTTTGAGTTTTTAAATTTTCAAGTCTAAATCTTGGATTAAGCATATTTAAAATTTCATAATTAACTTCATCAGAAACATCTTTAATAATATTAGATTTAAATGAATGAATATTGACATGAATATCATTCATTTTATTAATATCAACATAATTTTCTTTATCAAATAAAACAATATTTAATGTAAATTTAGGTAAAGAATTAGCAATTCTTTCTAAAACATTTGTTATTAGAGGAAAAGATTTTTTTTTTAATTTAGAATGAATAATTGTTTCTGGTTCTTTTTTTATTCCATTTTCATCAACAAAAAACATTATAATCTCAAAAGCACCAATTTTACATTGTTTAAATTTATCATTTATTTTTTTATTATTTAAATGATTTCCCTTTATATCAATTATAGGAAATTCTAATTTTTGATGTTTCAAAATATCAACATCAATTGGTTTTAAAATAACTTGAATGAAAGGAAATCTTTCTTGAATAATTTTTTGATAATTAATGGCAATATTTTTAAAAGTTTCTTCTTTATGTTGTGTAATTTCAGAATGTAAATCACATTGAGAACAATATTCAATTGTAATAATATATTTTCCAGTTTTAGATTTATTATATTTTAATTCTTCATCTTCTATATTTTCTTTTTTTGAATTTTCTATGTCCTCTAATTCTTTCACATTATTTTTTTCATAATAATGTTCTAATCCAATTTCTGTTTCATTATATCTTCTTTTTACTTGATATTTACCATTTGGATACCATACTCTTCTTTCTATATCATTTCTTTTATTATTTGATATTGGTCTGTAGTAATTGTCTAAGAAACGAGTTATTTTAAACCTTTCTTTTCTTAATCTTTGACGAGTTTCTTCATTTTTCCCTATAAAATATGTTTTTCTATTCTCTTCTCCTAATTTTTCGTATTTGGTTTTTAATTTGTACATTTTTTTTTTTTAATTTTTTTATATATATTTTTTATATTTTCTCATTCATTGGTGTAAAATATATTGTTTTTATTAATTTTATAATTATAAAATTTTAAATGTTTGGGATTTTTGTATGTGAAATATAAAAAAATAGCAGTCTACATTATAAATAGATTTATTATTTTCAAAATAAACCTCAAAAACTGGGTCGTTATTTTTTAAAGAAATTCAGTTCTTCAATATAAGGATTTTTTCCAAACATACAGCTTTTAAATTTCTAAAAAATTTGTAAAATTTTTTATTTCAATTCTTTATTTATTATGACCACATTAATTTCTTCAAAGACTTTATAGCTTACTAAATGATAATATATTATTATTGGTAAAAATCAAAAATATATATCTCTAATTATATATTTAATTAATTTATTATTTACTTAAATAAAATAAAAACTTAATTTTTTTAAAATATAAATTAAATTGATTTATATATATTAAATTTAAAAATATTTTTACATAAATCATTAAAACATAATAGTATTATATAAAGATGATTCAATTTGAATTATAGTATCATTATCTTTTAAAGTTTTAATTGGAAAGAAAATTAAATATGCGAGAAAAATAATAATGATAATCCCAATAATCAATGAATAAATAATACAATTGATTTTAAAATTATTCTTTTCAGCATTTCTTAAATCAATTCTCCAACAAAAAATTAAATTTAAAATAACTTTATCATAAATTAGATCAATTTCAGCCCACATACCAATAAATTTTTTATTATTGACTCTATTAATTAAATTATTTTCTTTATTGTCATCAACTTTAAATTCAAAATAATTATTAGAAATAGCTTCAAGTAAACTATAAGCAGCAACTGTAATTCCTTGAGAATTAACTCCAAAACTAATATTATTACATTCTTGAATCATTTCATCAATATCATAATTAAAAGAATTTAAAAAAGAAAAATCAAAAGTATTTCTATTTTCAAAATAAAAATTAATGTAATATTCACATGCTCCAGGAGAATTTAAATTTTCTAAATAATTATTCAATAGTTTAAAATTTTTATATTGTTCATTTAATATTGGAAAAACATTTGATTTTAAAGCTTCTGTTTTAGCAAAAGCTTCTTCAATGATATTATGTTCTTCTAATTCATTAATATAATTTAATTCTTTAAATGCATTTAAATAACCATTTGATTTATATTTAAATGTCATTACTTCTCCTTTTAATATTGTAATTGAATATATTAAAAATATTTCTTGAGCATTTGTTATTGATTCTATTAAACCTTTTAAAATAAAAATAAAAGTTTCTTTTATCAAAAGTGTTTTTTTAATTAATAATAAATTTGTTATGAAAAGAGATATTATTAATATAATAGATATACTAAAAATTATAATATATAAAATATACATTTTAGGTTTAATTAAATCTTTCTTTGTTTGAATTTCACTTATTTCATTTAATAAATTTAAAAAATTATCTTCTGTTGTTTTTTTCACCATTTTTTTTTCTGTAGTATTATTGTCATTGTCATTGTTATTATTATTATTATTATTATTATTTAATTGATTTCCAAAATTAGAAGTTCTTTTTATTTTTTTCTTTTTTTTTCTTGGAGATAAAAAATTTGCAGAAAATTTTGTTTTTAAATCTACAGTTTGCTTTTTTGAAAAATCTTGAGTACGTATTTTTATTATTAAATTTGTTTGTTTTCCTATATCATTTTCTATAAAACTTTCTTTTTCATTTTGATCTAAAAATATTGTATTTGTTTTAGTCATTCCTAATTTCATATTTACATCATTTGATATTTCTTCTTTTATTTTATATGGTTTTATTACTAATGGAATTTTATTATTTATTCTTATATAATTATTTTTAAAAGAATTATTATCTTCTATAGTATTTTCGAATGCAATTTTTTGTTGACTGAATTTATATAAATTATCAATTTCTGGATTTCTAATAAATTCTCTTATTAATAATGCTTTTTTTAATAATAAAGAGTTAAAAAATTGAAGATAATTATAATTAAGATAATATTTAGCAAAAATTTGATTATTAAATTTAATATAAAAAAAAATTTGAATAACAAAAGTTCCAAAAAATAAACATCCACTAAGAATATAAAGAAAATAAATATAATTAAGAACAATGTGATTTTTTTTTTCAATATGTTTATAAATAATATTATCCATTTCATCCCAAGAATATTTTCCATTACAAAGATAATTATCAAAAACAAATTGAAAGAAAGCAGATTCTCCTAATAATTCTCTATGATAAATATCATAATAAGAAATATTAAATAAAAAAGGTTCAAGTTCACTTTGAATAACTTCATAAGCATGTAAATGTGAATTAGCAAGAATAGAATTTAAAGAATGTTTAATTAATAAATCATCTGTTTTAACACTAATATAATCTAATTCTTGAAAAAAAACATTAATAGCTTCAATTTCATTATAATCACATAAATATTTTTCTTGTCTTTCGAATGTTTTAAAAAAATATAAAAAATCTTTGACTCTATCATATATTTTTTCTTTATGATAAGGAATTGTGTTTGTAAATCCATTATCAATAATATTATTATGTAATCCATTAACTATATATTGCATTGATAATAACGATGTTATAAATGAATAAATTATATTTCTTGTTATTAAAGAATTGATTAATATATCTGATAGAATTCCTTCTTTTTCTAATTGTTGATATGAAAAAAATAATGAAATACTTTGGAAAAAAATAAATGAAATTATTACAAATACCCAAATTACAATAAGTAAATAAATGTAAATGAGAAAAAATGAATTATTTTTCTTATTAATAAAACTAAAATGTTCTTCAATTGTTCTAAGTTTAAAAAATTTATCAAAATAATCAATTGATTCAAAAATATTATTATTACTATTTGTTTGTTTAAATGAAGTATTTGAATTGATTGAATTATTAGATATTAACCTATTAGTTTCTTTATCAACAATATTATTATATTGATTAAATTCATGTATTTCTTTTATTGTCAAATCTAAAACATCACTTATTTTCAAATTATAATTTGATGTTAATTGTTTTATAGATAAAATTTGTGTTTGACGAATTTTTATTAAAATTTCATTTTTATTTTTATTTATTTCAAATTTCTTTAAAAAAATTTTTTTGTTTGTTTTACTTACACTACCTAAAAATTCTCCTATTTTTGTTTTTGTAGGAACAGTTAAATTTTGATTTATCATATTATTGTTTCCAAACAAACTTTCAAAAGTTATATAAGATTTATTAGATTCAATAATAATATAAATTAAATAATATTCTTTTATTTCTTTATTACTTTTTGCCATTTCTCTTTTTTCAATCATACATATTAAATTTGAATTAATATTTCTAAAAATTAAAGTTTGAATTTCCTTTATTCTTTTATAAGTTTTAGTAAATTCTTCATTTGAAGAATTTTGCATAATATTAAAATTAATCAAAGCAATATTTTCATAAACTTGTGCTAAATTTTTTTTAAAAATTTCTTTATCTCCAAAACCTTCTATTTTTAAAATATCTTTAAATAAATTAATTTTATATTTTTTTAAAGTATTTAAATTTAAACAAAAGTATCTTTCGAAAATTTCACTAATAGCAAAAATTTTCCCATTTTTATTAATAAAAATCCAACATTCTTCTTTTTTAATTGAACCCAAATTTTTTTTTTTAAAAATATAACCTAGACTAGAATTATTCTTTGAATAAGATTTAAAAGATAATTTAAAATTATAATGATAAACTTTGAAAAATAATTTTAATTTATCTCCATCGAAAACAACAATACCAATTAAATTAAATAATAAAGCATGTTTATCTTTATCAAATAAAATAATTTCTTTTAAAATAATTTGATTATTTCCTTTTCTAATTTTTTCTAATAAAGAAAATTCAATTGGTTTTTTTAAACTATCTGGAAACAATTCATTAATATCTGTGTTTTTTAATTCTTCTAAATTATATCCTAAATTTAAACAAAAATTATCTGAAGTATATTCAAAAATAAATTTCCAATTATTTTTATTTATTATTGTTTTTAAAATAAAAGTTGAATAATTTTCATATTCACATGTTATTTCAAAGATATTTTTAAAACATTTATTTATATTTTTCGGTAATTCAAGATAGAAAAAAGAATAAAATATAGTTAATTTAGCACATAAATGATATGATGAAATAATATTTGATAAAAAAGTATTAATTAATGTTTTATTCATTCTATTTATTGATATTTTAAATTTATTTAGTAATTTCTTAAATTGAGAAAAAGAACAATCTTTCTCTTTATAAATATTTAATGAATCAATGAAAATATCTAAAATTTGATTAAGATAATTTTCAATTAAAATTACTTTCGAAATTTTAGTATATACTTTATATATTCCAATAAAAGAATTTTCTTGAAATACTTTGTCACTTTTCTCAGGTTTACTAATTAAATAATTTTGATAATTATTTAACATTACAAGTTTAATTAATTTACATTGAAATTTTGTAATTCTATTTGTTTGATAAAATTTTGTAGTTGAAAATTCTTCAAGATAAAATAAGCCTTTATTATAATTAATATCAAAAATAATATAAAAAAATGCTAGTATTAATAAATAATAATCATTATTATAATTACCTTTATTTTTTATAATTTGAATTTTGATATTATTTTCAATGTATTTATACATAATTGGAAAATAAATTTTTAAATTTTTTTTTTCAAATTTTTTTCCTATTCTTATTCCATTAACAACTTCTAAATATTTTTCAGATTGTTCAACAAAGTCTTTATAAGAATATTTTGAACAATAGCATTTAATACCAGGATATTTTTGACATTTATTTTCATATTTATGTATTTTAAAAATAGAATCAAAACTTTCTACAATTTCATATAATATATCAGTTCCAAAAGCTTTTTCAGGATGAGAAAATATATAAAATATTTTATTTAATAATTCATAAGAATAATTATGTGCAATTTTCCCATCAAAAAATTGAACTGTTATTTTTGTTTCTTTAATACAAAAAATTTGAAGGACAATAATAGATAATGTTGCTTCAATAATTAATTTAAAACAAATTATTGTGCCATCTTCTTGTAAATATTCAAAATTATTTTTATAATCAAATAAAAATATATACTCAATTATACAAGAAATAAAACACATTGTATCAATGAAAATAATACTTAATCTATAATAAAAATTTGTAAAATAATTTTTTGTTTCAAAAGAAATAAAAGAAATATAATACCAAATATAAAAAGCTCTAATAATACTTTTAATTAAAACACATATTTTTAAAGGCAAATAAAAATCTAAAACAATAATGGATTGAAAAAAAGGAAAAAAAGCTAATTTAAATTTTATTTCATTTAATTTTGTAATAATTAATGATGAAGTAAAACAACAAGGTTTTGCAATAATAAAAGAAAAAAAAATATTAATAATAAAAAGATAAACAATTAAAATAATTTGAAATATTATAGTGAAGATATTTGAAAAATTTCTACATTCATTATTATAAGTTTTAATTAATTTATAATTTACATTATTATCATAATTTGGAGTGCAAAAAAAATTTTCAAAACAATACATAAAATTATAAGGACTAAAAATAAAATTTATCCAATACATAATTTGAAGTTTAATTTTATAAGAAATAGGATTTGTTATTTTATGAAATTTTTGATATTGTTTATATAATTTGAACAAAAAAATTATACTTATTAAAGAGAAAATAAATAAAAAAATAACAATTCCTAAAGAAATTTTTTGAGCATTTGATTTATGAATTAAAGGCAAAGTGGTAATATAAGAAATATAATATGTTATACTATTTTTATATTGAATGTTCCAATCATGTGTTAATAAAAATAAAGGAATTATTCTTAAATACATTATCAAACCATTTATTATATTATTTTTGGGAATACTTTTTTCAATAAATATAAATATTTTTTCTAAATCATTTCTTTGTGACATTTATAATTTAATTAATCTAAATTATCATGAATTCAAATTTTTTTATTTTTTTTGTTAAAATCACTCCAAATATATATTTTTTTAAGTTCTATTATAATAATAAATTAAATAAAAATTTATATTTATTTTTCTTTTTAAATTTTTAGCTTTTATTCTTTTTATCATAATTTATTTATCTTTAAATAAATATCATTTCTACTTTATTGAATATTTTTAAGAAATAGAATATTAATAAGAAAAATTATATTTTTTAAAATTTTATTTTTTCATCATAAGATTATCCTTTTCAATAATCATAATTAAAACTTTTATTTTATTTTACATTATTTTGATTTGTTTTTAAAAATAAAATAAAATTTGTTCTTCCTTTCAGAATATCTTTTAATTTCTTCCAAAATTTTATCTTTTTTTATTATATTTTATTTTTTTATAAAATATTTCTATTTTATTTTTCAATTTTTTTCAATATATCAGAGTTTAATCTAAAATAATTGAAATTTATAAAATGAACAAATTATTATTAACTAAAACTTAAGTTAAAATGAAAAACAAAAATTTATTTTTTCAAAAAAGTAAAAGTCTAAATGAGAGTTTAAGTATAATATCAAAAAAAGATTTAGATTCTCATCCTGAAATAATATTAGCAATTAATAAAGATAGATTAATAAAATTTGAGCTATTAAATGAATTAAAACCAAAAATCATTTCAACAAGGAATATAAAAAATCAAAGAAAAGTAGAATTTATTCAAAATTTAAATACTTTTAGAAAAACATATTATACATTTTTAAATAATAAAAAAAAGACATCAAGGCAAATATTAAGATTAAATAAGCAAAATAATTTATTTGAAAAAGAATATAATGAATATTTTACAAGAAATTTGTATAATTTTTCAGCTTTAAAATTAGAATACGATAAAAAAAATTTAAAATTTCCAAAATTATCGTTTAAAGATCCGTTATTTAAAAAAGGAATTTTAACATCAGATCAATTGAATGTAAGACAATTAATATTATATGGAGAGAAAAAAAAAGGTGAAAAATCATTAAATTATTTAAAAAAAATTCAAGAACAAGTAGATTCACTTAAATATAGAGGAAAACTAAAAGCACATTTTTCAGAATTATTTCTTAAAAAGTATTATAATGTTCCTAAAATAAAACATAATAAACATATTAATTATTCTAAAGAAATTAGTGAGGATATTAAATCTATCTCAGAAATTAAAAATACTTATGAAAATATTAATGATTTAGAAAGTTTTTATGAAAAAAATTTAAATAATGAAACTTATATCATAAATAATAAAAATATTAATGATGTTAAAGAAAAAGAATTATATCAACCAGTTTTTATTAGACAAAATGTTAAAGATAAATCAATTAGATTGAATAAAAAAGTTGAATTAAATGAAAAAAAAAAATTGTTCCAACAATTTCAAACTTTTTTAGTTAAAGCAGTAATAAAAAGTTTAAATAAAAGAAATACAGCTGAAGTTTTATATAATAAAATATCTAAGTCCCATGATCAATTAAAATTTGATAAAAAAATAAGAAATTATTTAGAAAAAAAAGAAATTTATTTTGATAATGATATTTCAACATCAACTATATATAAACAATTAAATGAATTTAAAAAAAAAATCCTCAATTTTGATTTTAAAAAAAATTTAGATTTAAGAAAAATAAGTGAAAATAAAAAAGTTTGTGGATTAACAAAAATAGAATTTGAAAAATATGAAAATTACTTAAATAAAAAAATTATTGACACCAATAATAAAATAATTGATGTTTATTGTAAAAGAGATAAGTAAAATTAATAAATTATATCTTTAAAATTTACAAAAAAAATATATTTTTTTAATAACATTAACTATAAATATTATTGAAAAAAAATAAATATCAACTAGAATAATAAACAAATAGATTTTTAAATAACAAAAAATAATAATAATCTATAGAGAAGATAAGATATTCGATATTTGGGGCTATTGTGAGTCCTATATTTGGGGGTGATTGGGAGGCTATGGGTTTTGGGAATTTTATCTTTTTTTTAAATATTAACTTTTTTTATTAAATTAATCAATATATTTTTAATATTTTTTTTTTTCTTTTTTTTTATTTATTTCCTTAATTTAGAAGAAAATTCAATAATTGTTCCTTTAAATGATGCATCAATCAAAATTTAAAATATTATTTTATAATAAAGAAAAAAAACTAATTTTAACATTTAAAAATAAAAACATGCATTTTATGATTTAAAATTTAATATAAATAAAGCTTTTTTAGATTCATCATCAAATAATTTTAAAATTGGAATATATGATTTTTTAAAGTCTATAAAAGATGAAATTTTTATATATTTTAATAGGATAGACTAATAAAATAAGGAAATTATTTTGGTTTAAAATGATTTATTAAGAAGTGGATGTTAGGATAATAAAATAAAAATTTGGGATATTAATTTAAAATTTTGTTAATGAATTATTAAATTCCATCAAAGTGATGTTTATAGTTTAGAATTTTTCAATAAATTTTTTAAAAATGAGCCAGTGCTGTTCTAATAAAGATCAAATCTGGTCACAAATTTTTTTTGAGGGAATTATGGAAAACATTAATATTTTTGATAAACAAAATTAAAGATCATATTCTTATCAAGAAATTATTTATTAAATTAATATTAATTTATTTAATTGAATATAAAACAAAAAATTTGGTGGTGAAAGAATATATAAGAAATATATTGAACTTAAAAAAGAAGAAAAAAAATAGGAAAGAGAAAATAAATGAAGAAATAAAGAATTATCATTTTTTCCAGAAATAAATAAACAATTCAAAATAATTATATAACAGAAAATGAAAAACCAATTGAAGAAATATTAATTAAATATGGAAATTTAAAATAGAAAAATATTTGAAAAATCAATAGGACTAAAAATTAATGGAAAGAACAAAATATTTATTTCTAGAAATTAATTCTTCTTCAAAAATTATAGGAAAAATAAGTAAAAAAAATGAATAGAAGATATTCAAAAAATTTCTTGAATAAATCCTTCTTATTAATTAAAATGAATATTTAAAAACAGAATTTAATAAAAAAAAATAAACAACGAAAACATTCTTTTAAAAAATAGAGAAGCATCAAATATTTAATTTACTTGATTCAGATTATGATATTTTTATTTCCAATGAAAAAATTCAATTATCATATTTAAATGAAAAGCTTTATCTTTATTAATTTTTTTTTAGAAGAATTATATTCAAATAAAGAATCAATGACTTTCATAGAATTTTATGATAAAGTAGAACCATTATTTTCAAATTACTTTTTTAATAAACATTTTTTTAAAATAAAAATTCAAATAAAAAAATATTTTAGTTCAAAAAAGAAAATATAAAATGGATAAAAAAAATGAAAAAGAAGAAAAATCTGTATTTGAAAGTGAATTTGATGTCGAAAATAGTGAAATTAAACCAAATGAATTTGAAGGTATAGAAGATAGAAAAACTGATTTTATTTCAAAAAAATTATATGATTTTGAAAGTGTTGAATATTATTTTTTTTCTTCTATTGAAGTAGTTAATTATAGTATTGATTCACCTAATGCTTGAGAAAAAATAAAAAAAACAAATGATTTAATTATAATATATTAATATTGATAATTTCAAATTATCAATTGAATTATCATTTAATTTAATGTAAATTAAAAAGGTAAATGGTACGGGAAATTAACATTTATTATTTAAAAAACTCTTTATATTTATTATTCTGATTTTATTATATAAATTTTCTCAAAAATCAAAATTTTTATATAGGATATTAGTTTATCATTCATTTTAATTTCTTTTTAATTTTTTTTAATTTTCAAAAAATAGTTAAAATCCGAGGTCAAATTTATTTTTTTTTTACCTTT
>JAEEGK010013876.1_pt1 | contig 18078 bp, 18 predicted proteins | sample 8958771 | NCBI WGS metagenome assembly JAEEGK01 (sample SAMN16246547, study PRJNA631951) | gut metagenome | biome: gut microbiome; feature: rumen; material: SC-attached | host: Bos | place: Iran: Karaj | collected 2018-10
CTGATCGTCGCCTTGGTAGTCCATTACACCCCCAACTAGCTAATCAGATGCAGACTCATCCTAGAGCACCGGAGTTTTCAAGAATAGCATCTCAGCTACGCTCATATGCGGTATTAGCAGAAGTTTCCCTCTGTTGTCCCACTCTCTAGGGCAGATTCTCTACATATTACTCACCCGTCCGCCACTTATGTATCTCCGAAGAGACCTTATCGTTCGACTTGCATGTATGAAGCACGCCGCCAGCGTTCGTCCTGAGCCAGGATCAAACTCTCCATTGTCAGAAAAGTTTATCGTTTCCCTGTATCTCTACAGAGCTTTGACTCATTTTTTTGTTGTCCGTTCTTTCGTTTTCGAATTAACAAGTTTCTTTCAATATCGTTTTCACAACATTGTGTCTCTATATTCTGTTGTCAATGTGCTGAACTCGGCGGAATCACCTGCCAAGGGATTTCTCCCTTGCAGATTCATCTACCAATTTGCTATTTTATATTTCGCTTTTCAAATGGTTTTATTAAGTGCCCTCTTTAAGATTACTCGCATCGACTGCTTTCCTCTTTAGGGTGTATCCCCTGAGTCATATTAGCAACTTTTGCTGCTAATCCAACCTAACCAGCACACGGTGGTTTCCTCACCGAACTTTTCCATCATACCAAGTCAAAATTTATTGTCAACAAGTTTTTTTGAAATATTTTTAAAATATTTTACAAATCTTAAAATTATTTTTAAAATTTATAGAAAACCCGCCAGGCAAGCTTACGCCTGCCCAGCAAAACCATTCGTTTATTAGTGCATGCAAAGCAAAAAAATTACTCTTCTTTTTTCTTGACATCTTTGTCAAATGCCTTATTATCATAATCTTTGTCTGTAGATTTAACAGCCTTTTTTTGCTGCTCTATCCACATATCTCTTTCTTCTTTGGTGTCAAATGTTTGAACTTTATCGGATTTTTCTACAGCATGGTACTTATGTTCTACACTTTTTACACGTGGTGCTATTTCATACTCAGGTAAAACATCTTGTTTATCACTTGGATATTGCGGAACCAAGTTGCCAAATTGATTTTGGGTGTACGTACCTTGAATTGTAGCAAGTACATTACCTTCTTTATCAATATATCTGCCTGTTACATTACCGTCCTTGTATGTTTGTTCAAATACGGTTACTTTTTCATAATCAAAATCTAAATCCGAAATTTTGGGAAAATGAAAAGCATACTGATTAAGCTCAGATAATTCTTTATATTTTCTATCCACAAATGTTCCGTCTTCCATAGTATGTTGTTCCTGAATAATTTTATCATCTTTTTTCATTACCATATCAATCATTTGGGCTACTCTGCCTGCTTTATTGTTGTATCTTACTTTTGATGTAGTAGTTGCACCGCCAGGCATTCTCTGTTCCGTCGTAATTTCGGATTCTTCATCATTAATATAATGTATATTATTCAATACAAAGGTTTCGCCATCTTTTCCCTTAAGTTCATTTCTTACTACGCGGCCTTTATCATCAAAAAACAGTTTTAATTTTTCACGTGTATCAGCAATTTCTTTCAATTCATCAAAACTTTGCGCATACATCGGACCAGCCGGGATTTCCACTGAGCGTTCTTTATTTCTTCTTGGTCTTTCACCGTCTATTTTTTCAGATTTTGCGCTTCTGTCGAGCATAAAACCTTCAATATATTCTCTATCATCTTCGGTCAAATTAGCATTTGCAAGCAAAGCTCCTATTGCCATTCGTTCTGCTTTTGTATCAACTCTTCTTAAACTAAAACCGCCAAAAGCTGCAACATCAGCTACTGCTTTTTGTACCCACGATTGAATATTTTTTCCTTCGGTCATAAATGCTCCTTTCTAAAGAATTTTTACATACTTATCTTACATATGCATGTATTAACGGCAGAGCTTGAAAAAACTTTAGGGCATTCGCTAAAATCGTTACAATTAACCTCATATCATATCATATCATATCATATAGCAGATTATACAGGGGTTTTACTTCCACGACAAATATATTAAGTTTTATGAAGAAATGTTACAGAAAGAGAAAAAATTGGGCACTGAAAAAGTCGAAAAATGCGTGAATGAGTTGCAAAGGAATTCCCACTCACAAAAGACAATATTTTAAACTTTTTCAAACCCGATCTAAAGTGTGCAAAAGTCAGTTAACTACCAAACATACGGAACCAGTTTTGAGATATCGCCGCCGTTTTTATAAATTTCTCTTACGACAGTTGATGAAATAAATGAGTTTTCCGGTTTTGGAGTCAACAAAACTGTTTTAATTTGGGGTTCTAATATTAAATTCGTATTTGATATTTGAAGCTCATATTCAAAATCAGAGGAGTTGCGAACTCCCCGCACTAAGACATCTATGTCATTCTTTTTTGCATATTCTACAGTTAAACCATCATATAAATCAATTTTAAGATTTTTTAAATTAACAGTGCTTTTTTTAATTATTTCTAAACGTTTTTCCGCCGGCAAGAAACCTTTTTTTTCGGAATTACTTGCTATTGCAATAATAACTTTATCAAATAACTGACAAGCCTGCTCTAATACATCCAAATGTCCGTTTGTAAAAGGATCAAAACTACCCGCATACAATGCCGTCCGCATAATGTTACTCCTGTTAGTTTTGCTGTTATTATAACACATGTAAAATTTTTATGTTAGAATAATTTCCAAACAGGGAGAGATTAGGATGTCAATATTATTAATGATATTACTTTTGAGTTTACTAATACTAGTACACGAAGCGGGGCATTTTCTGGCAGCAAGAATGTTTGGCATTAAAGTTGAAAAATTCGGATTCGGACTTCCCATCGGCCCCACTCTTTTCAGCAAAAAAGTGGGAGATGTTGAAGTTTTAGTCCATGCCTTTTTACTTGGAGGATATGTTTCTTTCCCTGATGATGAAAAAGATTGTGATTTACCGGAAGACTCACCCGACAGGTTTATTAATAAACCTACATGGCAAAAAGCGATTGTAGTATCTGCCGGAGTAGTGGCGAATGTTGTTTGCGCCATGGCACTCGTCATGTTTGTGGCTATTTGGACAAAACAATTACCCTCCGGGAATTATGAGGTTTATATAAATTCCATTATTGCGCCAAAAGAATCAAGCGTACGGGAATCAGGGTTGCAAGAGGGCGACAGAATTCTCAGCGTAAACGGCTGCGATATTAAAAATATGTACTCTTTTGTTACAATTGCAAAAAACAGTGCAAAAAGCAATGGTACTATTTCGCAAAATGTTGTAAATGAAAACTACCCAAAATTAAAAGCTTTAAATCCTGCATTTGAAAAAGATGAAGTAATACCTGAAAATGTTGCAATTAGGCTGCCTGAAAAACCAGTTGCAGACATCATAACTATGGATAAGTATGAGGCAAGAGGTGCCAAATATTTCAAAAAAGAGGGGTATAAAATAAATAACTCTATCAAAGAACTAAAAAATAAAGTAATAGATAAGTCTGTTTATATTTCAGACGGTAAGTATACTATATATGACGTTGCACAAGCAATCTCTGACGGCAAACATCCATTAAATCTCATAATTTTACGAAACGGACAAAAAGTCAGTTTAGAAACGATTTACCCAAATGAACAGGGACAAATCGGAGTCAGTTTAACCGCTAAACAAATAATGACCAAAACAAACAGCTTTAAAACCATAACCGTCGGAAGTTACAAATACCTTACAGAAAACACTTATGTAATGATTTATTCACTAGGGCAACTCTTTACAGGTAACATACCGGCTAAAGATATGCACGGTGTGGTTGCCATTACAAAAATCGGCGGTGATATTATAGAAAAATCCGGAAAATCAGCCGGAATTTTGCTTGCAGCACTAATATCCATGAACCTTGCGATATTAAATATCCTTCCGATACCGGCTTTGGACGGCGGGCATTTGATGTTTTTACTTATTGAAAAAATTACAGGTAAAAAACTTGATGAAAAAGTTATTGAAAAAATATCATCAATATTTTTCACCTTATTAATAATATTAATGGTACTGATTGTATTTAATGATATAAGTATGATTATAAAAAAATAAAACTGTTAATGTAGAATGTTGTCTAATTGAATGATTTTGTTAATTAAATAACAATCTGATTATGAAAATTGTTATAATCGGTGGTGTTGCAGCCGGCGCAAAAGCAGCAGCGAAATCCAAAAGACTTATTCCGAATGCAGAAGTTAGTATTTACACGCAAGATAAAAATGTATCCTACTCAACCTGCGGACTTCCTTATTACATAGAGGGAACGTTTGAAGATTGGCAAAAATTAATAGTCCGTCCCAAATCCGAATTCGAAAAATCAGGTATTAATGTATTCACTGAACATAAAGTAACAAAAATTCTACCTGACAAAAAACAAATTACTGTTAAAAATCTGCTTACAGAAGAAATCTTGACTGTTGAATATGACAAACTCGTAATTGCAACTGGCGCAAAACCGGTAACAAAAGGTTTTGAAAAGTATAAACAGAAGAATATTTATACTTTGCGCACGCTCGAAGATGGCGTCACTATCAGAAATAAAATGCGAGAAGTTCAAAATATTACCTTAATTGGCGGAGGATATATCAATATCGAACTTCTTGAAGCATTTGTCAAAAACGGAAAAAATGTAATATTGATTGAGAAATCACCATTTATTATGTCAATTTTAGACGAAGAAATTTCAAGTTTGATACAAAATTATATTTTAGAAAATTCAAATAATCAGGTCAAAATTATTACCGAGGACGGAATTGCAGAATTTATTGGAGAAGAATTTGTAACCGGTATAATTACTCAGAAAGGAGTAGGATTTGATACCGAAATGGTTGTTCTTTCAATCGGAGTAGCACCTGTTGTTGATTTGGCAAAAGATGCGGGAATTGAAATCGGAATAACCGGTGCAATCAAAGTTAACAGCAGGATGGAAACAAACATACCAGACATATATGCATGCGGGGACTGCGCCGAAAAAGTCCATATCATTTCCAACACTCCTGTATGGATACCTTTGGGTTCTACTGCGAACAAAGAAGGACGTACCGCAGCCATGAATTTATGTGGTGAACATAAAGATTTTGAAGGTGTTTTGGGTTCCTCAGTAACAAGATACTTCGGCTTAAATATATCCAAGTGCGGACTGACCGAAAAAGAAGCTAAAAGATTAGGTTATGACACAGTATCAACTATAGTCACAAAAAAAGATAAAGCCGGGTACATGCCGGAAGTAAAAAATATTACGCTCAAACTGATTGCAGACATGAGATCACATAGAATACTGGGGGCACAAGCTATTGGCTGCGGTGATGCCGATAAAAAAATCGACAGTATTTCTGTAGGACTTGCAAATAACATGGAAGTAAAAGACCTGCTTGATGTGGATTTAACCTATGCACCGCCGTTTTCTGCAAGCGTTGATATATTACATTCAGCAGCAAGAATTATTCAATCAAAGCTGAGAAATTAATTTTTAACACATCTCTGCACGATGGTTACATATTGAATTATAATATTTCTTAACCTTATCTCTGTATATTTCACGCACTTCTTTGTCGGGCTGTCTTACATCATGCTTCTTATTTCCGTTGTAATTATAAGCAGCTAAAGCTTTATTCCCATTGGATGCTTCCAACAAACGGCGAAGTTTTATTGTTCCTAGTCCTATATTAAATTCGAGGTCCTTATTCTCTTTCAAATATGCCATTACATGTGTTTTATAAAGAGATTCCGATGAGGTACTCATATCTCTTGGCGGAATGTCCGGTACATTTGGATACATATTTACGAATTGTTCAGATAAAAATTTATTAAATATACCAATCTCATCGTACTTCAACATCATTTGATCGAACTGCTTTTTACTTGATAACTGATCAAGTGTTCTGTCAAATATTCCGTATAATTTAGATAAGAAAGTCATTATTTTCCCGTTTCATTTGCTACAATCAATTTAACGGTATTTTTTGCAAAAACTTTAATGATTTAAGATAAATTGTTACAAAAAATTTACAATTAAAAATGAAATTGCTGTCTAATGGTGTTTTAGGACAGTGCTTCCAACAATAAACTATATATTAAAATTTATCGTTATAAATTTCATAATATCCTTGAGGATGAGAACATACAGGACACTCTTTGGGCGCAGTTTTTGAAATCAGACAATTCCCACATTTCCTGCAAACCCATTGTGTCTGTTCTTCTTTCTTGAATACACAATCATTTTTGATTGTTTCCGCAAGAACTTCAAACCTGTGAGAATGACGTTTTTCTATTTCAAGAATATTTGAAAATAATCGTGCAATATCATCAAAATGGTCATCTTTTGCAGTTTGAGCACTTCTTTTATAAATATATTCCCATTCTTCTCTCTCGCCTTTTGCTGCCGCAAGAAGATTTTCATATGTTGTACCTAAAAAGAAAGGATATACACTGTTTACATTGCGATGTTCCCCTGCAGGTATATACTTATAAAATAATTTTGCGTGCTCTTTCTCATTATTTGCGGTTTCTTCAAAAACAGCGGATATTTTTTCAAATCCTTCTTTTTTTGCCTGCTTCGCATAAAATGTATATCTCATTGCTGCTTGTGATTCACCGGCGAAACCATTTACAAGATTTTGCAGCGTTTCTGAGTTTTCTAAATTCATAATGTCCTCCTTTTTTGATTATTATTAAAGACTTAAAGAAATTTAACATTCCACATCAAGATACATCTAAGTTTTTATTGTATAATATTACCAACAGAGAGGTAGATTATTATGCAAGTGTCTTTAAAATGGTTAAATGATTATGTCGATTTGACAGGTATAGATGTAAATCAGATAGCTCATGAACTCACAATGAGCGGTTTGGAAGTTGAAGAAGTTGAAGAAGTTAAACCAAAATTTACAAATATAATCACGGCCAAGATTGAAAAAATAGATGCCCACCCGAATTCTGACAGACTTCATCTTGTTACGGTAAATATCGGAACAGGAATCAAAACAGTAGTTTGCGGTGCTCAAAATATAAAAGAAGGACAGATAATCCCGTATGCCTCAGTAGGAAGCAAAGTTTTAGACAGAAAAACAGGCGAACAGTTTGAACTAACTCCCGCTGTAATAAGAGGAGTCGAATCACAAGGCATGCTTTGTTCGGATGATGAGCTCGGCGTGGCTGACAGGAATTATCAGGAAGAAGACGGCATATTAATTTTGAACAGGATTTTTCCGAATGTCGGAATAGGCTTAGATGTTGAAAATGTTTTAGGGTTTGAAAAAGATTACATCATACACACAGCACCGACAGCAAACAGAGGAGATCAAATGTCTGTTATAGGGATTGCAAGGGAATTAAGCGCATTATTTAACAGACCTTTGATTATGCCTGAAATTGATTTATCAATGAATAACAAGAAATATGATAATTTTAAGGTTGAAATAATTGATTCTGACGTTTGTAAGTATTATTCAATTGGTATATTAAAAGATATAACAATAAAACCCTCACCGGAGTGGATGCAAAAAAGACTTGCATCGGCCGGAATGAGAGCTATAAACAATGTTGTAGATATTACAAACTATGTGATGCTTGAATTCGGCACACCTCTGCATGCGTTTGATTATGACAAATTGAACAACTATCTTTGTGTAAGAAGAGCTAATGATGGAGAAAAAATAACAACCCTGGATGAAGTTGAAAGAGTGTATTATTAAAAGTAAATGCAAGAATTGAAAAATGGAATGATATGTTGACTCATTATGATATATATTCAACTTCCAAATTTGCAAAATTAAAAGAAAGAACTAGAAAAGGAATTCCAGATTCTTTAAGAGGATTTGTATGGCAAAAATTTGCTGAAATTGATAAATATAAAATACCAAATAAATATAATGAATTATTAAATAATGATGAAGAACTTGATAAGGCAATGGAAACTGTTATTATTAAAGATTTAGATAGAACTTTTCCTTCAAATTTTTTTTTCAAAGATAAATATGGAAGTGGTCAAAGAAAATTATATCATGTTTTAACAGCTTATTCTAAATTTAATAAAGATACTGGATATGTTCAAGGAATGGGATTCATTTCTGCTTTATTTTTGACTTATATGGATGAAGAAAGTTCTTTTTATTTATTACATTCTTTAATGAAAAAATATAATTTAGAAAGTGTTTATTTACCTGATTTCCCTTCTTTAAAAAAATATTTTTATGTTTTTTTAAATTTATTAAAGAAACATTTACCTAAAATTTATGAAGTTTTTAAAAGTTGTGATATGATGCCTTCAATGTATGCCAGTGAATGGTTTATTACTTTATTTTGTAGGGAATTAAATTTCAAATATTTAGTTAGAATATTTGATGTTTATTTATTGGAAGGGCAGAAAATTATTTATAGATTTGGACTTGCCCTTTTAAAATTAAGAGAAAATGAATTTCTTAAAGCTAAAAGTGGAGGAATTTCTTCTGTTATGCTTGTAGTTCATGATATTTATAGTGGATTTGATTTAGATAACTTATTTAAAATTGCTTTTAAATTTTCAATTAGTAAAAGTTTCATCAAAGCTTGCGAAGATGAATATGAAAAAGTAAAAGATGATAAACAGAATGAATTTATTTCCCAATTATAAATATTATTAAAGTTAGTAAATGATATAAAAATAAAAAAAATTAAATACAAACAATAATATTTAAATATTATTCAATTAATGATATATAAATATTTTTCCAAAATTAAATATATCTTTAAAAAATGAATAAATTTAAATCAAAATTAATTTAAAAATAATTAAATCCAAATGGATACTTTAGTATTCTCAATTTTAAAAGAAGAAACTTCAACCTTATCAATTATAAGTAAAATTTTAGGTATATCATATTTTTTATGTTGGAGTTTAAGCTTTTATGGTCAAGTAATAGAAAATTATAGAAGAGGAAAAGTTTCAGGATTGAACTTTGATTTTGAAGTATATAATTTTGTTGGTTTTTCCTCATATTTATATTATACTATAAGAGGATATTACGATGATAAATTAGGAACTGGAACAGTTCAATTTGAAGATATTGCTTTTGCAGGTCATGCTCTTTTATTAACTATAATTACAATTATTCAAATATTTATATATTATGATAAGGATGACCCGGATCAAAGAGTTAATCATTTTACTATATCTATTTTAACTACTATGATTTGGGGAGCCTTTTTATTAATATTATTAGAATCTATTTTGAAAACTTATGACCCTCATGTTGAAAAAGGACATTATATTTTTAATTCTTTAATCTATTTAGGTTGGTGTAAAGTTATTATTAGTTTAATTAAATATATTCCTCAAGTTTATTCTAATTATAAAAGAAAATCCACAATAGGATGGAATATACATAATATATTATTAGATTTTTCAGGAGGAATATTATCTTTTGCACAAAATATTGTTGATATTAAGGATTTTCAAATTAAAAAAGAAGGACAAAGTGATACTTTAAATATTGCAAAATTTGCTATTTCTTTTGTTGCTATATTTTTTGATATAATTTTTATGACTCAACATTATTGTTTATATTCTGATAGTAATTCTGATTTAAATAAAGATGATAAACTTGAAAAGATTGTTTCTCCTGAAAATGATGTTTAATTAAATATTATAATCTATTATTCTTTAAATTAATATTGTAAACCTAAAAATTTATATTTATAAAATATCAAAACTTATTATTTTTACTGTAATAATATAACATATTTTATCAGAAGATTTGATTAAAAATTGAAACAGGATTAATCATATTACTAAAGGATAGTAAATATAATTTTCATAAAATTTATTTATAATAGAAAACTATTAATGAATGATAAAAGTTTTTCTGAAATAATTATCAACTTAATTATCAAAAGACATCACAATTGTATTAAAGATGAAAATCATAATAATTCTAATAATTATGATATGATTAGAAAAATTATTGATATATTATAAGATTTTTGATAAAAACATAATTTAGACAATAAAAAGAAGATATATTTAATTATATTAAAGAAAATGAAATAATAGTTAATATAATTAAGAAAAAATACTGTTTAAATGATAGTAGTTTTAGAGAGAATGAAATATCATCTACTTGTCAATACAATTTTTTCTTCATCAAAAAATAAAAATGCATTTTTGCTTAAAGATATTCTCTTCAAATTTTTTTTGAATATGAAAATTAATCCAAATAATAATAGTGAAGATATTACAAATTTAAATAATTATTTATCATTCAAAGATATAGATGATAAATAAAATAAATTATTATAAAGAGATATTCACTGATAAAAAAAATCAAATTTCAATTAATGAAGATAAAAATAAATTTAAAAGTAAATCTGGAACATTATTTCTTTTAAATATACTTATTTTAGAAAATAAAAAAAATAAAAAAAAAGTTATTGCTCAAATTAATAAAGAAATTTTCTAAATTTTATGATGAAAAAGAAACTAATATAATTAATGTTAATAAAATAAAAGAATAAATGGCTGAAATAAATGATAATAAAAGTTTAAATAACTCTAATTTATCTATTTAAACTTGATTCTTTTATATGTAAAAATAATTTTTCTTTTTTATATAAAAAATCTTTTAGAAGGATATAAATTAAATTAAATAATAGTTATTAAAAGTAAATCAAATAAATAAATTTAATTAAAGATAAGAAAATTAAAAAATACTTTTAAGATTAGAAAATTATAAAATAATTAACATTAAAAATTTTATTCAAGTGGAATTTCATTTTCCTCTTCATGTTCTTCTTCTTGTGAATTTAATTGTTCTTCTTTTTCTTCTTTTTCTTTTTGTAAAGCTTCTTTTCTAGTTCTATAAGCTTTATACCATTTTTCATAAGCTTTAATTCCTTCATTTTCAATCATATCCTTTCTTCCATTTTCACTTAAAACATACATATCTCTATTAACTATAATAAAAGTAGGTAAAAATTCAACTTTATATTCTTCAACTAATTTCCTCATATAAGGTTCATTAAAAGGAAGATATAACCAAGGTCTATTTTCATTCATATTATCATTAAAATGTTTTAAACTTTTTTCACTTGAAATTTGAATTATTTCAAAAACTTTTTCTTCTTTATTAACTTCTTTATATAATTCTTCTACTTGAATTGCAAAATCTCTTGAAGGAGGAGCCCAACTTCCAGTAAAGAATATTCCTATTATATTATATTTTAAAAATGTATTTATATCTAAATCTTGTTCTTCTCCTTTATAATTTATTATTCTATGTCCAAATTTTAAAAATAATTCTTTTTCTGCAGGATCACTTTTACTTTTTAATGATCCTCTTTTTCCCTTATTCACTGTTCCTTTTATTGATTTATTTTTTAAATTATCTCTTTCTGATTGAGGGGCTTTTCCTTTTTGTTTTATTGGATTTAATGTTTTTTTTCCACTTGGTTTTGTTTCTTCTTCCTTTTTTACATCTTTTTTTTCACCTTGATTTTCCTTTTTTTCATTTGGATTTTCCTTATTTTCATTTTCTTTATTTTCTACTTTAACATCAATTTTTGGTTTTGCTTCTGACATTTCTTTTTATAAGTTATATTTTTAATTATTTATTAAAAATTCTTATTTAAATTTTTGACAAAAAAATGCATTTAAAAAACAAAAATAATGTAAAAAAAAATTTGGAGAATAGTTAGAAAATATATCAAATACAAATCAATAATTAGGTGGATGTCTCTTCCAAAAAATAGAACCAACTTTCTACTCATGAATTTAATATATTTCATAAAAATAAAAAGACAAATGCATATCAAATAATTTATTCTTTTCAAAACTGACATTATATGTCAATGAGAAAAAAAATTAATATTTGTTCGTAAATTAAAAATTCAAATAATCAAAATAATTAAAGTTACAATTTCTAAGTGTAAGTGTCAATACAGAACCTACTTCAAATATTATTTCTTTCAATAATAATACTCCTAAAATGATGAAAATAATTTTAGAAGTATTTATCAAGAGAGGATAATATTGAAAAACTTGATGATTTATTTCTTATACTAAAATAAACTTTTCAAAACTTGGTTTAATTAAATATTTAAGAACAAAAAATGACTCTTTATTATTTAAGAAAAGCCGCCAAATCCAATCTTATTGAAAATGAAGAAAAAAGTTTAATTAACGGACAAATGAATACTATGAAAGGACAAATTCAACGATTTAAAAATAAATTAGATAAACAAAAAACAAAAATGAAAAGAAATTCATTCAGTTATTCACTATCAGACAAAATATGATATGATAATCAAACAAAATGGAACTTCAAGGAATAAATTTTATAACTTCTTTTTTATTTTCTATTACCTTATAATAATATAAATAATATAATTAAATATAACATTAAACAATTATAATTTTTGTTAATATTAAAATATTTTTTTCAAAGAATATAAAAAATGAAAAAAATAATTCATGAGAAATATAAAGCAAAAGCACTTAAATATATAAATTCAAATAGAAAATATACAAATATATTTAATGATATAGATATAAACGGAGTTGAAGAAGATTGTAAAAATTTATTTTCAAATTATAATGATTTTTTAACAGAATCAAACGATAAATATAATCAACTTAATGGAGCATCAAATGAATTTTTAAAAGGTTATTGGGAAATTAAAAAAAGAAAAGATAAAAATAAAGAACAAATTAAAGATAAAAAACTAATGAGTCCTTTTTTAGATTTAATTAATGAATATACAGATAAAGGTTATAAAGTTCCTGATATTGATAATACTGAAAAAAATATATTTAAACCTTCTATTTTAATTGAAAATAACAATAAATTTTCAGAATATTTTCAAATTCATAAATATTCTAAAAAGGAAAAGAAAGAAATACATTATTTAAAAAAAATTAAATATTGTGTAAAAAAAGAAGAAGAAAAAATAGCAATTCAAAAAAAAAAATTTAGAAGTTTAGAAAATGATCAAATAAGTGAAATGTCTGATTTAACAAAAAGAAGAGAATTCTCATCAGATTCTTTACCTCGTTCTCCTATATCACTTAGATCAAGAAATAAAATGAATTTAACTCAAGGAAATTTGAAAAGGAATTTTTTTAAAGAAAAACAAGAATTAACAAAATATAATAATAATATTAAAACTTTAATTCAAAATGAAGAAGAAGAAAGAATTAAAAAAAAACTACATTTCAATAAAGAAGGTTTTTGTAATCCTTTAAGTACAACAGGAAAAAATTTAAAATATAAGAAATTTACTTTTAGAAATAATAATAACAATGAAAAATTGAAACAAAATAATAATAATTTTTCTTATTCTCTAAGAAATCAAAGTAATAATACTAAAGATAAAAAAACAGTAGTTATTAAATCTCAAAAAAATGTAAGTACATATATAAATTTTGTAAGAGATTCAGTTAGAACAAAAAATGTAAAAAACAAAACTAAAGCAGAATCAGATTTACCTGATTTAGGAAAAAATTATTTTCATTCTAGAAATAAAACTTTAAGTACTAGTATAAATGAACAAGGAACAAGAGATAGTTTTAATACAAATTCTAATGGTAATATTAATGATTTTTTAAAAGTTATTTCAAAAACTAAAAATAAAATATCTCATCATAATTATGATAGAATTAAAAAGATTTTATTATCAAGAAATTCAATTAAATATAATAATAATAAAGTTTTAAATGAGATAAGAAAACTTGATAAAAAAATTCTTCATCTTGATAAAGATTTAATCAAAGCAATTGAAGAAAGTAAAACAATTTCTCAATAAAAATTTATTGTATATTATTTATAAAATAAAATATATAAAATAAATAATTATAAATAATTTAAATCTTTTCTTTTTTAAAATTAAACAATTACACATTTACAATAACTTTTTTCTTTTCTTTTTTCTGGTATAGTAGCTTCTAAATTATATTTTTTATAACTTGGTACATTAATTATTTCCACAAATGATTTTTTAAACTGAACACTTCTTTTTATGTTTTTTTTTTCTTTATTTTGAATAAGATTATTTGTTTTATCAAACAAACTTCTTCTTCTTTTTTTGTTTTTTGTGTCTGGAATTGGAGATAAAGATTTTGATAAATAATTTTTAGAAGTTGAAGTTGAAAATGTTGGAGTAGGAGTTAAAAAAGACTGAATACACGATTGAGTTACACTATTTTCTCCTTTTTTATTTAATATATTATTATCTTCGTTGTAAATTATTTTTTCTTTAGGTATCGAAAATGAATCATTTAAAAAGTCAAATTTATTAGTAATTACTTTTTTTTCCTTTTTTCCTTTTTTTTTATTATTATTTAACTTTGACATTTTATTGTTAAGTAAAATTTTAAATAACAATAATAGGATTTTTCCAATTGAAAAAATAATATCAAAATAAGAGTATAATTTTAAATTTGGGTTAAAATTGTTAAAATTAAAATTTTTGAAGAAAAATTTTTTTTGACGTTTTTAACTTTTTTTTTCAAATTATCAAGATATAAAATTATAGTTGATAAACGGAAAAATATTATTTCATTTAAAATTTTATTAAATAAAATTTAAATAATTTTAATATTTGTTTCCCTTTTCTTTTTTAGAAAAAATTTATAAAAACAATGAATTAAACAAAAAATTATTTAATAACCACTTAATAATAATCTAAAAATAAAATTATTATAAAAATTAAATATTTCAATGTGAACATATAAATTTCTGATTTTTTCAATCATAAAGAATAAAACCTAAAAAAGAACATTCCAATACCATAATTGGAATATAATGAAATATTGATTTTATTAAAAAATATATATGAATTGGATGCAAATGATTAACGAGAAATCAAGAGCTTCAAATAGATCAAAATACTGATGTTTGACTAGAAGATAGAAAATATTTAGAATTAGGAATAATTTAATTAAATATTTGATACAGTTTTAGAAAAAAAAAACAAATATATTCAAAAAAATAAATTTAAAAATTTATTAACCTTATTAATATATCATTTAAATATATTTATAAAAAAATTATAATAATTTCAGATAAAAATTTAAGATTTATTTTTTTATAGGTCCTCCAAACATATTTTGTAATCTGTTATTACTTTTAACTAACTTTTTAATTCTATCAAAAGAATATTTTTGTTTTTTTAAAGTACAATAACCATATATATCAACAACTTTATTCGAATCATTATTTTCTCTAATAATATTCATTTCCTTTCTAAGGAATTTACCTTGATGAAAATTATTCGAATTATTATATAAGTGATTATGAGATGCAATATTATTTGATGTTTGAGAAAATGAACTAACATAATTAGTAGAATTTCTTGAATGAGGAATATAATATGTTTTACTTTTTGTAAAAGATAATTGATGGAAAATAGGAAATTTTACTTTAGGTTTTACATTTTCCCAAACCATATCATTCATCATTATTTTTGGTGGTTTATTCTCTTGAGTAATTAATTCTGTGTTTAAATTTGGATTTGTGAATTCTGTATTATTAATATATGTTTTATTATTTGTTGTTTCATTATAAAGAGATTTTATATCATTATTGCTATTATAAATTTCTGATGTATTGTCATTATCAGAAAAGTAATTTGACTCCCTATATATTGAATATTTATTTTGTAATAATTGCTTTATTTTTTTTTTAAATGAAAAACAACTAGGAGGAAGTAAAATTTGTTCTCTTACTTTTAATAATTTTTCACTGTCTGTATTTAATCTTAAATTTTTTTCTTGAATAATTATTTTTTTTATTTTTTTAACTTTATTTGAAGTTGTATATTGTTTTCTATTTGTTAAACTTTTAAGCAATAATATGGGTTTTTCAGGTGAATTTTGTTTATTCCTCTCAGTTTTCATTTTTTGGTTAAAACTTAATGAATTTCTATTATGTAATAAAGAAATTAATCCTTTTCCAAAAATAATACTTTTATTGTCAAAAGATCTTTTAGAATTCATTCGTTTAAAAGTTTCAATAATATATTCTTCTTTTAATTTTTTTTCAACTGGATTTCTTTCCATTTTATAATCAAAAAAGGATTTAATTAAACTATTTCGAATAGTTATAAGTCTTTTAATCATAAAATCTATTTTTAAATTCCTCATTTTTACTTCATTTGCTCTTATTGAATATTCTTTACTTCTCATTTCTTTATAAAAATCATAATTTAAAGAATAATATTGACCTTTAGGACTTTTACATTCAACATTAAAAGCAATATTTCCTTTTCGATCAATATAATCATTAAATCCAATAAATTCAGGAGATTCAATTTCACTTATTCTTAAAGTTTCTCTTTTATTATAGAAATTTCTAAATTTAATATTATCTTTCATAATATAATGAAGTTCTCTTTCATTATTCAATAAATTAGTTAATGTTGTTTGATATTTATCATTATTTCCCTTGTTTAATAAATTAATAATTAAAGTAGTTAATTCTTGTATATTTATTTTTGCAGTTACTTCATAATTTCCTTCTCTTAATAATGCAAAACAATTAGGTTTATCTCCTTGATTATATATATAGGTACCTTTTATAGGGTTTTTTTCGGAAAAATAAGTAAAATATCTTTTAAAAAAAACAATACTTGGTAAATTATTAAAAACTGGGAAATTAGTTAAAAAAACTAAAGTTTGCCTTTGCTGTTTTTCAGCTCCACTTTTTAAAGATTCATTATATGATTTTTTATTTAAAGTCCCAAAATGACTTTCTGTTGAAGTGATTATAGTTGCTGTTCTTAAAGCTTGAGGATCACTTAAAGCAATTTCTCCAAAAAGAGAACCAGTAGTTCTTGATATAATTTTAATATAAGAATATATTTTTAAATTATAAAAAGTTTCTAAACCTAATTTATTTAATGGAATTTCTACATTAGTATAATCACGACATACATTTAATCTTTTTATATAATTTTCTGTAGAAACATGATTTAAGGCTTTATCTAGTTTTCTATCTAGTAATTTTATATTAAATATTGATAGCAAATAAGATGCTTTATATGTTCTTGTAATTTTTGGATCTTTCAATGTTTGGTTTTGATATGATAATCTAAAATTTGTTAAATTTTCTTTATCTGTATTATTTTCTTTTTCATTATAATTTCCAATTTCAATTTCTATAACAGATTTTCTATCTGAACTCATTGCTTCATTATCTTTATTTTTTCCTTTTTCATTTTCTTTCTGTGAAATATCATCTATAATTTCCAAAGGAAAAATAGAAAAATTATCATTCATTACTATATTAACTAAACCATATTCTCTATATCTAATTAAATTAGCAATATAATATAAATAATCTTTTTCTAAAACTTTCATTTCTTTACTTGATTTTATTAAAATATCAATATTACCATTTAAAGTTATATAAGCTTTTTTTCCTTTTTCACCTAATCTCATTAAGATATGAGATTCTGGTAATTTTTCATATCCTAAATTTTGTGCAATTAATCTTAAATCTTCAAAAATGTGACTATCGTTATTTTTAGTTAACATATTTACAAAATCATTCATTAAATATAAATAACCAAAAATCAAATTTGATTCTTCTTTTCTTCTTGCTGTTTTTGACAGGCAACTCATACAAATTTGAAAAAAATCATTTTGAGTTATTGATAATTCTTCTAAACCTGCAATTATATCTTGAGTATAACCAAATTGAGAACATGGTTTTGATAATATTAATTCTAATTTTTGAATTAATTTATTTTTTTGTTCCAAACGTTTATCTATCATTGCTGAATTTTTTGCAGTGAATTTTAAACTGTTTTTTTTTGAAACTATTGAAGACCTTTTTTCTTCCATTTTTATTCTTTTTTATATTTTGTTTTTTAATTTTAATTTAATTCTTATTTAAAAATGTTCAATTCAGTATTAATAGTTTAATATATTTTTTTATTTATTGTTTATTATTAATTTTCATCAAAAAAAAAATATATTTAAAATTTTAATTAATTGCTAATAGCTGAGCATTTCTTTATTTTGGGGATTGGATATTAGCGAGTGTAGATTGAAGATTGCTGATTGTGCCTAGTACCCTGTCACCCATCCCCGAT
>JAEEGK010013877.1_pt1 | contig 18077 bp, 13 predicted proteins | sample 8958771 | NCBI WGS metagenome assembly JAEEGK01 (sample SAMN16246547, study PRJNA631951) | gut metagenome | biome: gut microbiome; feature: rumen; material: SC-attached | host: Bos | place: Iran: Karaj | collected 2018-10
TTATTTAATTCTTGGGCATTGGAGATTGGGGATTGGGCCCAAACCCCAAACCCCAAATCAAATGAAAATAAAAAAGAAATAATTCAGAAAAATAAATTAAAAAATTATTATAAAATACATAAGAGAAGGTTTTTATGGAAAAAAATAAAGATTATTTACCTAATTTTTCTCCTTCAATTTCAATTTATCAAAATGAATATGCTTCAAAAAGTGAAAAAGAAAAACATGAAAAATTATTAGATGAAATAGGAAAATTAAATTTTTTTATCTACTACTCATACCAAAAAAAAAATTTTAATTTTAAAAGATTTTCTTATTAAATTTCATATTATTGATTTAAATAATTATACAGATGAACAATTATTAAATATAGAAAAATTTATAAATGAAAAAAATTTTATAGTAGAACCTTTTAAAGATATTAAAACAATGATAAAAAATATATTGGATGGAAAAAATAATATTCAAAAAAGAAAGAATGTAAGTAAAAGTTTAAATTATATTTCTCCTAATATTCCAATTAGAATTAAAAAAGAGTCACAATTAATTCCAAAAAAAATTAATATTTATGAAAATATGGATTTAGAAAGACAAAAAAAATTCTTTTTACAAAATATAAATTATAATAATGACTATAATAAAATATATAAAGAATTTCATAATGAAATGATGAATTTAGAAAATAATAGAAATAATAATGTTTCAATATTAAATAATGATAGTAATCAATTTAATTTTATTACATCATATAAATATAAAGGAAATACATTAAATACAAATGAAAATCAAAAAAATAAAACTTTAGATAATAATAGTAGAAATCAAAGAAAAGAACATTCATTAGAAGAAATAAATGATAGATTATATTATAAACAAATTTGGAAACCTTTAGAAATTGAAGAACTTAAAAGACATAAAAAATTAACAGAATATGTTGCTTATAATAAAGCTAGAAATAGAGTATTTGAAAATAAATTAAGAGATTTATATGAAGATTAATAAAAGGATAAAATTTTACAATTTTGATTAATTTATTTAACTTAAGTTATATTATTAATTGAAAATATTTTTTTAATAGTATCAAAAAACAATTAATTTTAATCATTAATATTAACAAGTTTGTCAATATTTAAATTAAAAAAATGACTAATAGCCTTTTTAACAATGAATAAAATTTCAATTGAGTAATACTTAATAAATCTTTTCTAATAAATAAATGTTAGATTAAAAAAGAAGAAAATAACATTTTAATATTAGAAATATAATAAATTAATATTTTGAATATCAAAAGCAGAGGAAGAAGCATTTAATATATAAAAATTATTTACATCTTAATATTTTATTTTTTGATTTGATTCTCCTTCTAATTCAAAAAAAGTCATATATCTTATATTTTGATGATAAAGAAATGGAAGATATTTATATAATAAAAATTATAGAAAAATAGAACAGATAATTTATTAATATAAAATTTAAATACTACACTCCTTTTAGAATTAAAAAAAATGTTTTTGAAGGAGTTTAATATATAATATTATTTTTATTTATTTATCAAATAAATGTTTATTAAAAGGTTTATTAACGAATTCAGTTTCTCCTTCTTCAAAAGCTTGTAATAATTCATAATTATTAAATAATTTATCCATAAAATCTTTTCTAAATTCTTTATTTTGTAAAGGTAAAATTTTCATATTATTACTTAATAAAGTATTATTAACTCCACTAACAATTTTATAATCTTTAGAATTTTTCATTGTATCAATAATTTTAATTAAACAATTATATAATTTATTATCAGGAATTTCTTGATAATTTAAATTTTCATAAAAATTAATTTTATTATTAAATTGTTTAATAGACTTATTCATTAAATTAAAAGCCATACTTTCTTTAACAGAATTTGGTCTTAAACTTTTATTTTTATTATTATTATTTGTAGTAGTAACTTTATTATTAGTATATTCAGTTTCAATATTATTTAAAATTAAATTTTTAAGTTCCAATTTATTTTCTTTTTGAATATCTTCAACTTTTTCATTTTCTTCTTTTTCATTTTTTTCTTCTTTTTTATATTTTTCAATAGTATGAGCAATATTATTAATTCTAACTTTATATTCTCTTAATAAAGAGTAAATTTTATCATATTTTTGATCTTCAAGTTTAATTCTTTGTTCAAGTTCAAAATTTTTTTCACTTAAATTACTAATTTTATTTTTAATGATACCATAATTTTCTCTCACTCTTTGCATTTCATATGTAAAAGTATGTAAATTTCTTAAAATTGTTTCTTGTTCTGCAATTTTTTTTTCTAATAATTTTCTTTGTCTATTATCACATTCATTTAATCTAATTTGAATTCTTTGTAAAATTTCTATTTTTTTTTCTTCAATTTCTTTAGAAACTTTCTCAAATATTTTTTTAATGTTAATTAATATTTCTTCATACAATTTTAAAGTTTCTTCTTCTAAATTTTGACTTTTACTTTGTAAAGCTTTACTCATATGATAAATAGTAGTTCTTAATTCTTTTTCTCTTAAAACTGCAATTTTATTCATAATTTCAGGTTCATAAACAATTTTATTATTTTTATATTGAGTATCAGTATCTTTTATTTTTGCTTTAGTTGCATCTCTTGTTGAAATTAATTTTTTTTTATCTAATGCTTTTATTCTCTGAAATTCTCCAAATGAAACTTGCTTTTTATAATCTTTTATTTTTAATGTTATATATCTTTTCTTTGGAGGAGATGTTATTAAATGCATTGATTTTTTAACGGGAACATTATTCTCATCACATATACGAACTGTTCTTTTATGTGTGTTATGGTGAGTATGAGTTCTCATTTTTTTTATTTTATATTTGAATATTTAATTTATTTAGTTTATTTTAAAAAGTTTAAGAATTGTTTTTATTGGATATTTTATTTATTTATTTGTTTAAAAATTTGAATTAAAAATATAACTATTTCTTCCTAAAAATGTCATTATTCCTTTTTCAGAGGGTTTTTCATTTAATATGTTATAATTGAAAGATGAATTAGATATATGTTTTAAAAACATATCTTTCTTATTACTTCTTAATATTTTATTTATCCTATTTTCAATTAATAAAACAAACTTTTGATTACATTGTTTTTCAACATTTGTAAATATTTGAATACTTTTATTTTTTAAATTTATGGAAAAAACTCTTCCATATCCTCCAAATTCAAAATCTTCAAATTCATTAAATTTACTTATTTTAATATTTTAGAATTAAAAAATTTTCATTAATTTTTAAAATAATAATAAATGTATTTATTTAATAGAATTTGAATTGATTTTCTAAATTTAAAAAACAGAAAAATTAATATCAAATAAAATAATTATATCAGAAAAATCAATATTAAGTAAATTTTTTTTTTTTAATCCACTATAAGAATAATTTTCTTGTAATTTTTTCATAGTTTACAACATCTTCTTTTTTACTACTTAAAATAATATTTTTCAATTACTTGGCACTATTATCTTTTTTATTTCCACCCTTATTTTTGTCATCAATATCAAATAATTTATTTGCAATATATTCAATCATAAAATCCATACTTTCATTAACATTTAATATTTTTTTTAACACTTGTTCAAAAAGATAATAACTTTATTTTTACTAGAAAAACAATTTAAAGAAGCATCATCTTTAATTTCACTTTCATCAACTAAATAAATTTTATTTTCAATTAATAAACAAGGTAATTTATTCCATCTTTAAATTTAGAATTTTCATCAATTACATTTTTCCATTTAATTGTCTTATAATTAAATAAATTTTTTTTTACTCATCTAAAGATCTTTTATTAATTATATCTGAAAAAATAATTCATCTATGAGCATCTTAAGTTAAAAGTTTTGTTGTTCCTAAAATTTTTATCCATTCCTGCAATATCCCATATTTAAACTTTATAATATTCACCTTTATATTCTTTTATTTTATAATTAAAATCTGTCATTCATTGTTGCTTTATATTTTTCTCAAAATTCATTTTTTAAATGACAATATGATATTTTCCCTGTGTTACAATTTCCTACTACTACTATTTTTAAATCTGCTTTTCTTTTATATAACATTTTTTGATATTTTAAAAGATTTCATTTTCAGTTTGAGCATTAACTTTTTAAGGAATAATTAAATTAATTGTTTTAAAGAATTATTAATTAATATTTTAATTAAAATTTTTTCTCTAATATATAATGAAATTCTCATTTGTTGAAAAAAAAGGATTAATTGTTTCATCTTTTAAAATTATATTTTCTTCTTTACTAGTATAATTTGCATTTACAATATTTTTGTTTTGTATATTATCTTTATTTATTATTTCTTCATTTTTGATGTTATTATCATTCAAATTTTTTTTGTTTACTTCTTCATTTAAAATTTCTTGGTTTTTAATATTAAAATTAAGATGATTATATTCATTTTCTACTTTTTTTATACAATTTTTATCTTCATTCTCTTTTTTTAATGTAAGATGAATATCATTAATAATTCTTTTTAAATTTTGATTTTCTAAATCATGTTGTGATTTATTAGAATCACGAATTTTTTTTTTGTTAATGAAACCCATAGAATTTTTCTCTGAATTTGTGTTTGAATTTGTTTCTAATTTTTCATTCAGTTCTTCTTTTGTTTTTTTTCCATATATTTCTTCTTCTGAATTTTCTTCAAAACAAAAATTTGAATTTAATAAAAATTCATTTTCTCTTTTATTATTCTCATTACTTAAAAGTTCAATGCGATTTTCGGTTTTTATCATTTTTTATAAATTTTATTTTTTCTGGGTTTTTATTTTTTTTTTACCTCTTTATTATTTTCTAATTTACCTTTTACTAAAATTTTTATTTTAGTTATTTTTTAATTTTCTTTTGGAAAATAGGAATTTTGTGATTTAAAATTAATTTTTTTTTCTTACAATTAAAACATTAATTAATTTTTAAAGTAAAAACAAATATAAGATATGAATTTAATATTAATATAATTAATTAAAAAAAAAAAAATTTATCCCGTTTTCACCCTTTAAAATAAAGTAAAGTTTATTATTCATTTATAAATATCTTTTTATTAACTCTTAATTAATTGTAAAAAATCTCATTCTTCTTCATTAAGAAAGAAATTGTTATTTGGAGTAAAGAAAATATTGAAAGTCTCATTTTCATTATCCTCACTACAATTTTTTTGATCCGATATATTGTTTTCCTCATCTTTTGAAGGCCTATCCACAATAATATTATTATTTATTGTATTATCATTTTCCAAATTATTATTATCTTGATTTTCTTCTTTTGTATTATATTCTAAAATTAAAGTTTCTCCAATTTTTTCTATTTGTTTTTTTAATTTTTCATTTTCTGCTTTTTGACTAAAATCATATAAGGATTCTACTTTCTTATTCTTATTTGAAGGAATAACATCATTTATATTCTTACATAAATAATATTTAGAATATAAATCTTTAATTTTCCACTTTTTTATTTCTTCATTTTGAATCTCATTTAAACTTTTTGAATTATGATCTTTAGAATAATTTTTATATTTTTTAAAAATTTTAAGTTCGCAAATGTCATATATTGTTTTTTCCATAAACATTTTCATTTTTTCTTTCTTATTTGCATCACAATAAAAATTTTTAAATTCAAATTTTTGACTTTTAAATTTTTCGGGGACCAATTGATTAAGAAATCTAATTAAAAATTTCTTTTTAAAGTGTGTTATAATTTTAGAAATTACATTGTCTTTATCTGAATTACTATGATATCTTTTTTTCTGAATGAAATCAACATAATCTTTTTCTTTTTTTGTTTTTCTTCTTTTTTTATTTGTTAAATTTATTTCCTTTGATTTTTCATTTGACAACTTGGGGTCATCTTTTGATTGATAATCCGTTTCTTCATTAAAAAGATTTGAAGAAAAATCATCTATATCTTTTGAATCTAAATCATCTAAATAAATGAAAGAAGTATCTTTATTCATTTTTATATAAATTTTTTTTTATTGGGATTAAATTCCTTTTGAGTTTATTCTTTTAATTCATTTTTGAATACTTATTCTTCTCTTTAATTTTATTTAAAAACAAGATATTTTTAGTTATTTTGTCTTATAAATATGATTTAAAGGGTAAAAGTGATTTCTTTTTTATTATATATAGTATGTTTTTGAAGTGTGTTAATTACCCTTTTTAATAAAATTGGGTTTTTTTAATAATTAAAATAAACTCATAAAATAAATTATTTTTTATTTAATTATATAATCATATTCATTCATTTTATGAATACTAAAAAAAAGAATCAATTACAAAACTTCTTTAATGATAATAATAGGATTATTATTTTTTTCCTTTCAATAATTTTATTTTTTCTTTTTCAAACATTTTTTTTCTTATTGAAACATAGGAAGCTTGTTTAGCATTTAAAATTTCTCCTCGTAAAGTTTATATCATAAATTTGAAATCACTTTCAATTTTTTCATAACAATATTTTAAATAAAAAGAATAATAACTAAACACTTATCAAAATAAAACAATTAAAGTTTTTATTTTTTATTTATTTATCATAATATAAAATTTTATATTATATTAACTAAATAATATAATTGGCCTTCATTATCTCAATTTTCTATTTCTATAAAATTATTTATTTTATATTTTCTATTTTTCCTTCTTTTATATTATTGCAATTATAACTTATTATACTTGTTTCTTGGCTTTTATCTTTATTATTATTTTTTTTATTTAAATTTAAATTTTTTTATTGTTATTTTGAGAATCATAATAACCAATTATTTTTATTGAAAAGACTTCTTTTATATTTTCAAATATTTTTTAGGTAATATTAGTTTCTTTTATTTACTATCTTTAAAATACATTAGTTCAAAAAATACATTTCTATTTCAAATAAAATCACTTTTTAATTCATTTCTACATTTATTTGAAAAATGCTTTAAGCATTCTTTTATATATGATTTATTTTTTCATTAAAACAACAAACAAACAATTTACATTTTTTTAGTCATTTTTTTTAAGTATTTAATAGAATGAAAAATGTGTAAAAAAGATTATAATTTTTTATTGTAAATTAAATAAAGAAGTAAATGATTAGAAATCATAAGAAATGAATAAAAATATAATTTAAAAACAAAAAAAATAATATTATGCGAAATGAAATAGAAGTTTTGTTTGAAGATAAGGATATAATTAAACCTTTAAAAGATAATAGACAATATAAAATTATTTCACTTTCGAATAAAATTGATTGTGTTATAATTTCTGATGAAAATTCTTTAAAAAGTGCTTTTTCTATGATAATTAATATAGGTTATTTAAATGAAAAAGAAGATGAAACAGATTTTTCTTTTTTTATTATTGAAAAATTAATTAAAGAAAATGTTGAATTGAATAATATTTTAAAAGAAAATTCAGGAAAATTAAATTATAAAATTAATGAAGACTGGACTTTTATTTTTTTTGAAATAAATTCTAATTACTTTATTCAAGCTTTAAATATTTTTGGAAATTATTTTAATGTAAATAATTTAAATAATAAAAGAATATTAGAAAATGAAAAATTCATTCTAATAAGAAGAAAAGAAATAATTAATTATCCTTTATTTAAAAAAATACAATGTAGAATAAAAGTAAAATGTGAGAATTTTATTGAAAAGATTCAAAATTTTTTTCTTTCAAATTATACAAGTGATAAAATTAAAATATCATTGATCACAAAAGAAAATTTTTTGCAAATGGAACAAATATTAAACCCTTTATTTTCAAATTTTAAATTTTGTTCAAAAAAACATTCAAAAAAAATAAACAATAATATAAATAAAGTTTTATCTCTTCAATCATTAAAATTTTCAAAAACTAGTTTATTTAATATAGTATTTTACATTAATTATGAAAATTCATTTAATCCTTTTTTAGAATATTTAATTTATATGTTTCAAGGTTCGAGACCTGGAAATTTAGAATATGATTTTAGATGGAGAAAATATATTGAAAAAATGTATATTTATAATTATTATTCTTTTAACAAAGGACATGAATTAACTTTATCAATGTTACTTTCTGATTTTGATTTTGATCCATTAATTATCAAAACTTTAAATTATATTCAAAGTATTCAAAAAAAATCTAAAATTGAAGAAACTTATAATGATTTGAAATATGTTTATGAAAATAAATTTAAATTTTTAAATATTGATAAATATGAACAATTCTTATATGATATTACTTTTAATTTATTTGATGAGAAAGATAAAAATTTAATTTTCAAACAGTATTTTTTTCCTGAATTTAATAATGATGTAAAAGAAAAAATTTTAGATTTATTTAACAATTTAATTAATAATATGATGATAATTTATTATAATCCTAAAAATACTTTTTTAAGACTTAATGAAAATTTAAAAAAATCAAATAAATTTAACATTCATTTTGAAAATGACTTTTACTTATTTGGTTCTTTAAACATAAATGAAATTAAAAAAACTAGAAATATAAGTTATCAATGGGATCAATCAATGTTTCTTCCAAAAATAAATCATAATGAATTGTTAATTTCAAATAATAACTTAATTAGTGAAAAAATTGAAAAAGAGATTTTATTATATTTAAATTTAACAAATATGAAATTATGGTATAAATTTAATTCTAAAAATCAAATTCCTAAAATTTTTTCTTTTTTTCATATAGAATTTCCAGTAATAGATAATCAAAATAATCTTCTTCAACAACAATTAAATAATTTATTAATTAATCATATTATTAAAAAAATTGAATTAAAATTTGATGATATTAAAATTTCAAATAATAAAATAAAAGTAATTTATAATGAAGATGGAATTGATTTATTAATAATAACTTTTGAAAATATATTTATTAAAGTAATAAATCAAATTTTAGATTATATTTTTTTTCCAAATGATTTGAAAGAAATTGGAGGAATTAATTATGAAGAAAGAAATTATAACAATATAAAAGAAAAAAGTTTAGTTTTATTAGGAAATGTAATAAACAAAAATTCTGAATTAACTCCAAAATTAGGTTTTAAAAAATCAAATAATTTTAATATATATAACACACAAATTGAAAAATATGGAAAAGAAATTTCAAAGCAATTATCTGTTGAATGCTTTCTTTATGGTTTTGTTAAAGAAGAAATTTTATCTTTTATGAAAAATTATTTACAAAATCATAATAATAGTAATAATTATTATATTAAAAAAAAAGATAATAATTTATTTGAGCAAAAGAGTATTTATATTTTCCAAATTCCTTTAAATTTTCAAGAAAAAGATGTAGATTATTTAATTTGCTTTTTCCAAATTGGATTTAGAGACGATTATTTAGATATTTATTCTTCTTTAATTTGTAATTTATTTAATAAAAATAATAATCAGAATATTATTATGGAAAAAGTTTATAAAGATAATATTATTTATTTAAGAATTATTATGAATGAACACAATAAATTATTAAATGAATTATTAAATGTTTTAGAAAGAGAAATTTTAGATTTTTGTAATATTAAATTCTCTGAAAATGATATAAAAGAAAATTTAATTCATTTAAAAAAGGAATTTGATGATAATAATTTTAAAAAAAAATTTTATTCAATTTGGTATGAAATATCCCAAAGCACATATAATTTTAAAAGAAATGAAAATATTTTAAAATTATTAAATAATATTGAAATCTCTGAGTTAAAAATAAATTGTGAAAAATTTATGATAAAATTCTTTGTGAATCAAAGAAGAGAAGTTATTTTTATGTGTGATTGTTTAAAAAAAAATTCAAATATTAATTTAAATGTTTTTCCTAAAGGATTAAAAATAAATATTTCCAATCAACTAAAATATATAAATGAAATTTAAAAGTCAGTTATTAAATTATTTTAACCTCAATGAAAAATGTTTAACTCTTAAATAATTCAATTAAAACATACTATATTTTAAAAAGTATTTTAAATTAAAAGATAATATTATAAACTATTATATTATTATATTAAAATAATATTTTTATTTAATCAAATTCAAAAATTTTAATATCAAAAAATAGAAAAGAAATTAACATTATTTCCTGTCATAATGGTTTACAATATTTTTATTAAAATTCATAAAATATAATGTTTTATATCATACTTTAAAAATAAATTGAGCATAAATGATTTTGATATTTCCAATTAATTTACTCAAAATTATTTTTTAAAAAAATATTAAAACCATAAATATGTTATTTCCATTATATAATTTTGTCAATCTAAACATTTACTTTTTAACACATTCTTTCTTTTGCAAAATTTAAGAAAATAATTGAAAGTTGATTAAAAGTAATAAAAAGATTTGAGAATCGGAATGAATTTTAAAAAATTATTTTACATATTTGTTTAATTTTTTGGTAAATAATAATTGAAATTTAAAAAATTAAAAAATGCAATCATTATTATCCAATAAAGCCATTTTATTTCTTTTTCTTTTCAAAATGATTTCATCAACTAAAAATTCTAGGAAAAAGTTTTCTGATTCTTCAAATTCATTTCTAATTTTAATGATAATACTTTCAATAGTTATTTTAATTATTATTCTTTTAATTATATATATATGTTTTTCTCAAAAATATAAAAATAAAAATATAGACAAAACACTTTTTGAAAAGAAAAAAAAAATTTACTTATTTCAGAATATAATTATTCCACTTAAATATAATGATGAATATGAAAAGTTTGGAAATCAATGTTCAATTTGTTTAGAAAAATATGGAGAGAAAAAAAAAATATGTTTAACTGAATGCAATCATATTTTTCATTTTAAATGTTTAAGAAAATTTATTTTAGAATCTAAGTTCTCATTATGTCCTTTATGTAAATTTGATTTGGTGAACAATTTAAAAGAAAAAAATATAAATTTTAATAATATTATTACTCATGAAAATGAACTTAGTTTAGATAATGAGGAAGAAGAAAATCCTGAAAATAATAATATAAATAGTTATAGTAATAGTAATAATAGTAATAATAAAAATAATAGTTATAATAACACTCGAATTTTATATAATGATAATGAGATAGATTATTCTTTAAAGGAAAATAATAGTAATATATTATTAAAAGAAAGAAAAAGACAAAAATTAATTCTTCTTAATGATGATAATTCTATGAAAAGATTACGTGAAAATCAAATGTCTGAAGATATAAATAGATATAAATCAAATAAATATAATATTTCAAAAAATCATGAATCCTATATTATTCATAATACTGGAGTTATGTAATAAAATTTTTTTTAATGTATTTTTTTATTATTTGGTTTTTAATAGTCATTCATTATTTCTAATATTGTAAATAAATGAAACATTAAATTTTTTTTAAAATTAAAAGAATAAAATTTGTTCTAATAATAAAAAATATTGAAAGAATAATTTCCAATAATATTTCTCTTTATGAAATTCAAATCAGAAAAGAAATAACTAATATCATTATAAAAGAAAAAAAAATATATTTAAATGAATCACATGAAAAAACTATGATTTAAATATTTAAAAAAATTAAATATTTTCATCATAATCAATTATTAATAATATATTTGATTTACTAATAATTCAAATAAATCATAATAATTTTATTAATTTAATTTAATAAATTATTTTAACTATTTTTTAAATAAAATAATAAATTATCTAAATGCATCGATAAAAGTTCCTAAAAAAGGAATGTAACCAATAATATTTGTATTATCATCTTCATTTTTTTCAAGTTGGCTTAAAATAATATATGGAATTCCAAATACACTTGCAGAATGATTTCCCCTTCCATATTGTCCTTTTGGTCTTTTGGCTTTTAACTCTTTTATAAAAACATCAACAAAAAATTGACAATTATTTGATAATAAATTATAATTATCTCCAATATACTTTTTACATTTTCTAAGTATTTCTTCAATAGTATATCTTTTTTCAAATTCTAATTCAACTGGATTCATTACATGATAACCTTGAAAACAATATTTTGGTTGACATTTATAAAAAAAATCTTCAAATGATGATTCAGTTATATGAATACCTTCTGTATCATAATCAATTATATATGAATTACCATCTTCTAACTCAAAATAATTAAATCCATGTTGGAAATACGTTCCTCCTCCTAAAAAAGAAGGTAATAAAAATTGTGATAAAAGCTCCTGCTTTTTGTGAAAAATCTAAATCATACCAACCAATAAAAAATTTTTTTATTTTTAGATTTTAAATTGTAATTTGAATTATCATCTTTACTCTTTCCTGAAGTACTTGAAAATATTGCACCCAAAAATTTTGACGTTGACATTTTAATCTAATTGAAATTTTGAAGATTTGAATATTATTATATATTAAATATTAAAAAATAGTTAAGATAAAATTATAATCTAAAATATAATTTTCTATTAACATAAATAATAATTGAGAAATTTTAATAATAAACTAAAAAAAAATATAATGGGGGATTGAGTTCAAAATCCAATACCTATTTTTTGTTATTAAAAATATAAATAATAGTTTTAATTTAACTTGTTTCAAAACTTTTAAAAAAAAAATTCAAAAAATAATAGAAATTCAAAACTTAATAAAAATACTTACAATTTAAAATGAAATATTTTATGTACAATGGATATAGATGCTTTAGAAATAACAAAAATAAATTTCATAAGAAAATATGAAGAAAATGCTTATTTATTAGGAAATATATTTTCAAAAGAAAAAAAGAAAAACAACAACAACAATATATTATTTTGGATTTTTTAAAATAGAAAATAAAATTAATTAAATAGATTTTTGAATAAATGATTATATTTTTAAATTCATTTTCTTTATTAAGATTAGGCCAAATCTCCATTTCATCATTTCTATTTCCCTCAAATAAAGAAAATATTAAAATTATATTTATAAAAATTAATACAAAATTATAATAGATTTACTAAATAAATAATACTTTATTTTATTTACCAAGATGAAACAATAAATAGAATAATTAAATTAACATCTTATATAAAAGAAAAATAAAAAAAATTAACTTCATTTCAAATTAATTATGTCAAAACATGTATTCATTCAAATATAAAAGTAGAAGAATTAATTCAAAACAGAAATTATTTAATATAATATATAATATAGATTTGTTGTAAAAGAATTAAGAAAAAGTGGAATTTGATAATTTTTAAATAATTGAATATGAAAAAGAAGTAAATGAAGTTTTAATTCTTTTTCAATTTAAAATAGACAAAAAAGCTCCAAAATTCTTTTTCTCAAATTGAAATATATAAATATTTTTAGGAATAAACATATATTAATAGTTAAATGTTTAGATTGCTTCAACTAAAGAAAAAGAAAGAGTTTTATATAAGTAACAGTTAAGTTTTTAAGGAACTATGCCTTAATTTGGATTAACCTTAATTAAAAAAAAAATTAATTAATAATATTTATAAGTTAGTTCTTTAAAAATTATCATTAATCATTAAAAATTATTATAAATTAAAATGAAACCGATTCTTACCATTCTATTAATAGCTTTAGTTACAGGAAGTAATGTCAACAAAGAGGGAATTGATATTTTTTTATGTATTTTAAAAAATGAAAAAATTCAAGAAGAAGCAATAAAAGTACTTAAAGCTTTTGAAACAAAAGATATTTCCACTATTATTTCAACTGTTTTTTCTGCATATTTTATTGTCAAAGAAAATGTTATGGAATGTTTAGATGAAAAACCAGCTTTAAGATCTTTAAGTGGTTGTGTAAACCAAAAAAATTATGATCTTTGTAGATCCAAATGTAAGGGTATGTTACATTTGATATGCAAAAAAGATTGCTATAATTGTTGGTGTTTGTAAAGAAACATTATTAATCTCAATAATTTAAAAAAATAATGATTTAAAAATTTTTTGTTTTACCTATAGTTAGTCCAATTTTATCTTTTAAATAATTATTCATAATTTTTTTTTATTCTTTTTACATTCTTTTTTTTCCTTCATCTTATAAGGTATTGGTTTTAATTATATATGAAAATTCTTTTTTGTGTATTTATAAAGGATTATTATTGTTTAATTGTCAAATTACCATACAATTGATTTCAAAATTACTTGGATTTTTATTTTTAATTGATTATTTTAAGAAACTTGAAATATTTCAAGAAATGAAGACATTAATTTGAACTTTAAATAATTATAAAAAATCAAAATAGAAAATTTTATTTTTTCTTTTTGATATTTGGTTTTTAATTTTAATTAAAAAAAATATCATTTAAAAAAGTGTTTTATTTTATTTTTATTCTTTCACTTTTATCTTAAATTTACTTTGAATAATTTAGACTTCAATTGTTTTTTCCAATTTTTTAAATATTTTTTTTGTTAATGTAATTAAAAAGAAGTAAAAATGTCATTTTTAATATTTTATATTCAGTGATACCACTAAATCCAATTAAATTACATTAAAATTAACTAAATTATATGAATATCATCTTAATAATTTAGATTTATCCAGATTCACTCTATTTATTGTATTTAATTTTTATAGAATTGATTTCATATCTTAAATATATTTTTTATAATTTTACTATTACAATATCTATTTTGATAATAATTGTTTATTAAGAGTTCTGTTTCCGAACAATTAAACCACAAAAATCAAAAATCTAAATAAAATTGAGAAATTGATAAACATTTTTATTTATAATTAAATATTTTATTATAGATAAAATATTTTTCGTTTTACACTGCTTCTCAGATATCTTTTAAAATACAATTTAGGTATAAATTCTAACTGGTGAATGTTATCCGATCCCATTTTGTCAATTTTATATTATGTTTATTCATTTGAGAAAATTATTTTTGAGATATATTAATTAATAAATGGAATATTTCAAGAAAATTAATTTTCATTGAAGTTAAATGAAACAAGGTTGTTAAAATCTAAAAAAACATTGAAAAATACATTAAAATTATAATATTTAAAAGCATAAATCTTTGTTAAATCAACTAAAATTTTTGTAAATAGAAAAATTCCAATATTTTATTTATATAATGAAACAAAATAATGAATCATAACTAATGAACATTTTCATAATTAAAATTATCTTTATACTTTTATTTATTTTCATATTTCTAAGAATAAAAAATTATTTTATTTTCTCATATCTCCCTTTTTACAATTTAATACTTTCAAATTTAGAGAAAAAGATGTAAAGTCAAATAATAGAGCTTAAATGATAAATTTTTATTCTTATCAATTAAAACCTAAAATCTATTTTATTCTTTTGATGTATAAATCAAAAAAAGTATACCTTCAAGAAATGTTTTTCTCAATTAACTATTGAATAAAAATAAATATAAAAGCATTTATTTTTAATACTCTGAATGAGGGTATTAATAAATTAATTTAAGTATTTTCATTTAATAAAAAATAATTTTATAATATTTCTGAATCAATTATTAAGAATTATTATATACCGATTGTTTATTAAATATTTTTTTTTGATTGGGGATTTGGCCAATCCCAAATCCCCTTAAAATTATAATAAAATATTAAAGAATTTTAAAAATTAAAAATGTTATAAAATTAAAAAAAAAATTAGTTTTATTTAAATTCTAAGAAATAGTATAAATGAATTTTTCAAAATTAATTTTATGAAACGCATATAATATACAATTAAATATTATGGGTTGTGGTTGTGGTTCTACTCCAAAAGAATCAGGAAATATTAAAAAAGTACCAACAACTATTGAAAATGTTGCAATAGTTGAACAAGGGCAAAAAGAAGAGAAGACAGTATATAATCTGAATAATTACAACCAAACAACTTTTAAAAAAGAAAAAAAAAATGCAAATTTTATAGAAATAGTGGGTGTAGAGAAAAAAATAAAAGAAATAGAAGAAAAAGAAGAAGATAAAAGACTAAAAGAAGTAGAAGAAGAAGAAAAAAGAAGAAAAGAAGAAGAAGAAGAAAAAAGATTAATTGAAGAAGAAAAAAGAAGAAAAGAAGAAGAAGAAGAAAAAAGATTAATTGAAGAAGAAAAAAGAAAAAAAAAAGAAGAAGAAGAAAAAAGATTAATTGAAGAAGAAAAAAGAAAAAAAAAAGAAGATGAAGAAAAAAGATTAATTGAAGAAGAAAAAAGAAAAAAAAAAGAAGATGAAGAAAAAAGATTAATTGAAGAAGAAAAAAGAAAAAAAAAAGAAGAAGAAGAAGATGAAATTCAAAAATTAAAAATCCCCTATATAAAAATGAAATCATATGTTTTCATTCCAAAAGATCCAAACTTAAAGACAAAATGGAAATTAAGAATATGTGAGCAAGTTGATTTGACATATGAAAAAAACGGTACTCAGCGTTGGGTAACATATGAAGGAAAAATAATAAGCATAGAAGAAGATCCAGAAATAAGACAAAGAGTTGAAGAAGAAAGATACAAAAAATATCTTGAAGATTTAGAAAATGAAAGAAGAATGGAAGAAGAAAAAAAACAAAAAGAATTAGAAGATCATATAAATTCAATTCCTTTTTTAAAAAATAATATAAAAATAGTATCAAATGAATTTAAGTCAACATATGAGAAAGCAATTCATTTTGGACATTCAGAAGGACCAATTGCTCCCAAAACAGACGGAGGATATTATTTATGTTATTATAATATAAATGATAAGCATCTTCATGTAATTGATTTTGATTCTAATGATAGAATTAAAAAAAATTTTGATACCAAATATAATGCATATCCTCATGATATTGTAGAAACAACAAATGGTTTTGTTGCTTATTTATTAGATGTAAAAGATGATAATCATAGTTTTTTAATTTCATTTGATAAAAACGGTAAAAAATTATGGGAAAAAAATATAATGAATAATAAAAATCCAAAGAAAAATCCAAATAAGAAAGTAAATCAAATAAAAGATCCTTCAGATGGTTTCGGAATGAATTGTATATTTGAACCAAGAAATGCAAAACTTCATTTTGCAAATAATAGAATTGCATTAATATTTTCTCATTATAATAATTTTGATTGGAAATCAGATTGTCATACTGGAGATACATTTATAACATTAGATTTAAAGACAGGAACAAAATATGATTTTGCTTGGTCATGGAAAACAAGTCATTCACTAAATCAATCGATAATATTCGATGGAAAATATTGGATAACAGCATCTTTAGGTGATGCTTATCCTCAAGGAATAACTTTTTCTGCCATTGATTCAACTGGAGAAGTAAAAGGAAAAAATTATAGAAATTGTATAATTGATCAAAGTTTAATTCATATACCAGGGTTAATGAATGGAAATTCTTATGGAAAGATGGGATCTATTGTTAAATTAAATGAAGAAAATTTATATGGTTTAATTTATACTGTTACTCCTAGTCAAAATGATACAAGAGATCAAATTAGTTTATTTAAATTTAAATTTGAAAATAAAAGTTTTGTTCAAGTCGATGATATTGTTATTAAAACTGGCTTTGGTTATTCTATGTGTAATGTTAGAAATGGAAGATTGGGAAATGATAAAATTATTATTACTTATATATTAGATGAAAGTTTAAGGGATTGTACACATTTTTGGATTAGGAATGATGTTAAAATGTATTTTTTAGTAATTGATTTTGATGGGAATATTTTAGAAGATTTTGAAAGTCCAATAAATTATCAAAATGTAAGTGATGATTTAAGAAATCTAAATGATGGAACCTTAAGATGGACTCATATTGATAAAAATAGTGGGATTTTAAATGTTATTAAAGCTAGTCCTTAATTTTTTTTTTTATAGACACTAATATAAATTTTATAGTATTATTTGTGATTTCTCAATTATAAAAATTGTTATGAATATGATTATATTATTTTGAATAAATTTTCTTTAATTTTTTCTTTTATTATTTCAATTTTTTTAATCTCATCTATTTATTTTTTCGTTAATGTATTTCATTTTTTATTCCTTCATATTATTTTTAAATAATTTGATTATTTCATCATTATTAATCTTATCCTCCTCTTTAAAATAATATTAAATAATTTATATTTTTCATTTATAACAA